>Ga0164243_10004479_pt1 | contig 21867 bp, 29 predicted proteins | sample OricompcompostOP_FD_108781 | JGI IMG/M metagenome (GOLD analysis project Ga0164243, IMG submission 108781) | Organic Plus compost microbial communities from Emeryville, California, USA - Original compost - Organic plus compost (OP) | ecosystem: Engineered > Solid waste > Mixed feedstock >...
CGACGTGGTGTTCGGCCACGTCTTTCCCTATTCGCCCCGCCCCGGCACGCCCGCCGCGCGCATGCCGCAGGTCGATCGCGCGACGATCCGCAGGCGCGCACTGGCGCTTCGCGAGGCGGCTGCCCGCCGCCGCGCGTCGTGGCTCGATGGCCTGATCGGCTCGCGACAGGACATGCTGGTGGAAAGCGACGGGCACGGCGGCCACGCCGGCAATTTCGCCCGTGTCCGCCTCTCGCCGGGCAGCGCCGGTCAGCAGCGCGGCGAGATACTCCCCGTCCGCGTCATGGCGCGGGAACAAGACATGCTTATCGCGGAGCCGGCATGACCGAAACGCCCTGGCACCAGAAGATCGTCGGCGGTTTCCGCCGCACCTCCGACCGGCTTGGCGAGAATCTCACGGGGCTGTTCACCAAGGCGCAGCTCGACCGCGCGACGCTGGATGAGATCGAGGAAGCGCTGATCGCGTCGGACCTCGGCCCCTCCACCGCCGCCAGGGTGCGCGAGCGACTGTCCGAGGAACGCTACGAAAAGGGCCTGACCGAGAGCGCAGTGCGCGAGATCGTTGCGCAGGAAGTCGCCAGGATCCTCGCGCCCGTGGCCAAGCCGCTGGAAATCGACGCCTTTCCCCGTCCGCAGGTGATTCTCGTCATCGGCGTCAACGGATCGGGAAAGACCACCACCATCGCCAAGCTCGCCCACTATTTCCAGGAGCAGGACTATTCGGTGATGCTGGTGGCGGGCGACACCTTCCGCGCGGCCGCGATCGGCCAGCTCAAGGTATGGGCCGAGCGGCTGAACGTGCCGATCATCTCCGGCAAGGAAGGCGGCGACGCGGCCAGCCTGGTCTTCGAAGGGGTGAAGCAGGGCACCGCCATCGGCACCGATGTGCTGATCGTCGACACGGCCGGCCGTCTGCAGAACAAGGCTGGACTGATGGACGAGCTCGCCAAGATCAGGCGGGTGCTGGGCCGGCTGAACCCCGAAGCGCCGCATGACGTTGTGCTCGTGCTGGATGCGACGACCGGGCAGAACGCGCTCAGCCAGATCGAGGTGTTCCGCGATTCGGCGGGCGTCACGGGGCTGGTGATGACGAAGCTGGACGGCACGGCGCGCGGCGGTGTGCTGGTCGCCGCGGCGGAAAAATATGGCCTGCCGGTGCACGCGATCGGCGTCGGCGAGGCGATCGACGATTTGAGGCCGTTCGATGCGGTGGAAGTCGCGCGGGCGATAGCGGGTGTGAAGGAATGACGGATACGAACGGCGCCGCCAAGCGCAAGAATGCAGGAGGGCTGGGGCTGGCGCTCGATTTCGGGCCGCTGCTGGTCTTCTTCCTCGGCTACAAATTCTTCGGCGTGTTCGCCGGCACCGCCATCTTCATGGTGGCGATCATCATTGCCGTGCTGGTGTCTAAGTTCCGGCTTGGCCATGTCTCGCCCATGCTGTGGCTGACGGCCATCCTCGTCATCGGCTTCGGCGGGCTGACCATCTACCTGCACGATCCCAAATTCATCCAGATCAAGCCGACGATCATCTATCTGCTGCTGGCGGGCCTGCTGTTCGGCGGCCTGCTGATGGGCAAGCCGATGCTGAAATATGTGCTGGAGGCCGCCTATGACGGCCTGAACGAAACAGGCTGGAAGAAGCTTTCGCGCAACTGGGCGTGGTTCTTCCTCGCCATGGCGGCCGCAAACGAGCTGCTGCGGCTGCAGCTCGACTTCGATCAATGGCTGACGGTGAAGACCTGGGGCGTCACCATCGTCTCCATCCTGTTCGGCATGGCGCAGCTGCCGATGCTGATGAAGAACGGCCTGTCCGTGGAGACGGAAACGCCGCCCGTGCCGCCGCAAGGCTGAACGGCGGGCGCCCGGCGAGCGCCCGCCCCGGATCACCAGCCGTAGCGGGAATGGCGATCGCCGCTGCGCCTCAGATCCCTGTAATAATCCCGACGCGCATCGCGCAGATCACGCTGATAATCGCGCCGCGCTTCCCACGCGTCGCGACGGCTGTCGGCGTGGCGCAGGTCACGCCGGTAGTCGCGACGCGCATCGCGCAAGTCGCGCGCATAGTCGCGGCGCGCGTCCGCCCGGTCGTGCCAGGATCGCGCCTCCGCCGCCGTCGGGCCGGCGAGAAATGCCGCAGGCGCAGCGGCGGAAAAAACCAGAGCCATGATGGATTTGCGCATGTTCACTCTCCTCCTTGTCCGCTCGCGGAAGCTGGGCCGGGGAGAGTGAACTCGCGCTTTATCGGGAATTTATGGGGCGTTCAGCCTCGCCCGACCTATTGCTGCTGATCGGCGCGGGACGCGCCCTGGCCATCGAGATTCTGCGACACGAAGTCCCAGTTGACGATGTTCTTGAGCACCGTATCGGCGAACTTCGGCCGCGCGTTGCGGTAATCGATATAATAAGCATGCTCCCACACATCGAGCGTGAGCAGCGGCAGGCCCGCATCATGCACGATCGGCGTGTCCGCGTCGTGGAACGAGGTCACGACCAGCTTGTCGCCCTGCAGCAGCAGCCAGGCCCAGCCGCTGGCGAAGTGACCGACGGCCTCCGCCGCCAGCTTCTCGATCAGCGCGTCGGTCGAGCCGAAGCCCGCATCGATCATGCCCTGCAGCTTCGCCGACGGCTTGGCCGAGCCGGCAGGCGCCAGGCACTGCCAGAAGAAGCTGTGGTTCCATACCTGGGCGGCATTGTTGAACAGGCCCTTGTCGCCCGAATCCTTCGCCTTTTTGGTAACGTCGATCAGCGACAGGCCGGCCAGCCCCTTCTCGTCGATCCAGCCGTTGACCTTGTCGACATAGGCCTGGTGATGCTTGCCGTGGTGGAAATCGAACGTCTCCGCCGACATGTGCGGTTCCAGCGCGGACTTGTCGAACGGCAGTGGGGGGAGAACGAATGCCATTGTTACCTCCGGGATGTGACGCGAACTGCCCTGTAACGAAGCCGGGGGGGATTTGTCCCCGTAAAATTGCTGATCGCCTGACAGGAAATTTCGATCGAATCCGAGTGTCGTTCCGGCACCGTCAGTCCGATCTGCGGTCGAGCAGCTCATGCTTGCGCAGCGCGTGGCGAAGCTGATCGTAGCTCAGCCTGAGCGACGACGCGGTGGCACGCTGATTATAGCGGTTGCGGCGCAGCGCGGTTTCCAGCAGCGCCTTCTCATACGCCTCGATGGCCGCGCGAAAATCCTCGCACTCCAGTGACGGCTTCGCCAGAGTCGCAGGTGCAGGCGCGGCCGGCGGCGCGGCGGCGCGTTCATCCGCCGGCTTCGGCTGGACGGCCGGCCTGGGCCGCCAGGGCGACTCGAAGGGATCGAACTCGATCGCATCGACCGGCCGTTCGGGATCGTCCCACCGATAGACCGCCCGCTCGACGACGTTGCGAAGCTCCCGGACATTGCCGGGCCAGTCGTGCGAGGTCAGCGCCTCCATCGCCTCGACGCCGAAGCCCGGCCAGTAAGGCCATTCCAGCTCGGCCGCCATGCGACGCCCGAAATGATCGGCCAGCACCGGCACGTCGCCTTCGCGGGCGCGCAGCGGCGGCAGGGTCACGACCTCAAAGCTCAGCCGGTCGAGCAGGTCGGCCCGGAACCGGCCTTTCTCCACCAGCTCGGGCAGGTGCTCATTCGTCGCGGCGACGATGCGCGCGTCGACCCGGAGCGGCCGGCTCGACCCGATCCGCGTCACCTCGCCATATTCGATCGCACGCAGCAGCCGTTCCTGGGCGCCGGAAGACAAAGTGGCCAGTTCGTCCAGGAACAGCGTGCCGCCATCCGCTTCCTCGAAGCGCCCGGCGCGCGCCTTCGTGGCGCCCGTGAAGGCGCCCGCCTCATGGCCGAACAGTTCGGCCTCGATCAGTGTTTCAGGAAGCGCAGCGCAATTGAGCGTCACCAGCGGGCCGCTCCAGCGCGGGCTCAGGCGATGGAGGCGCTCGGCGACGAGTTCCTTGCCGGTGCCGCGCTCGCCGATCACCAGCACCGGCCGGTTGAGGCCGGCGGCGCGGCTCGCCCGCTCGACGGAATCCAGGAAAGCCCCGGACTGCCCGATGAACTGATTGTCACGCTCGATCGGCATTCAAACTGCTTTCCCGACTTCACCGCCGACCGCACCGGATCGGCGCGGCCCATATTTGGCGCATTTCACCAAAAGTTGGCAATAGCTCCCGGTGCACAATCTTGGGATTGCGTGAAAATATGCCGGATTTCTGCCGATTTTTGCACTTGGCACGGCTTCTGCAAAGCATGGGACAACCACGGCAGACAAGCCGGGTAACAAGGTTCAGGGCATCCAGACACCAAGGTTCAGGGAGGTAAATATGTTCCGCTTCGACACCATCGACTTCCAGCGCATCGCGGTCTCTTCGGCCGGGGCGCTGCTGCTTTCCGCCGCCTGCGTCGTCAGCGCGGTCGGCCCGGCCCGCGCGGCCGAGCCCAACGCTCCGCTCACCGTCAGCGACTGGCAGCAGGAGGTCGGCCAGCAGATCAACGCCAATCTGCGCGCTCCGGCCAGCTTCCGCGGCGAGCAGGCAACCGCAACCGTTGCGGTGACGCTCGACGCCGATGGCGAGTTCACCGGCGCCCGGATCGCGAAATCGAGCGGTCACGGCTCCATCGACCGTGAGGCGGTGCGGGTTGCGAACGCGGTCGACTATCCCGCCCTGCCGGCGGGCTTGCGCGGCCGGCCGCAGACCGTGACGATGCAGGTCTATTTCGGCACTGCCGCGATCGCCGACAGCGCCGCGCACCGCCGCCAGGCGGTCGAGCGGCTCGCGGCGGCAAGGAAAGCGAAGCGTATCCAGACCGCCGCTCTGCCCATCGGCTGAACGGCGTATAAGGCCGGGGCGGGTATCCCTTAGCCCGCCCCGGCCGCCCTAACGAGTATTTGAAGGAGTAACGACCATGGGAATCTTCTCCCGAACCCGAGACATCATCGCCGCCAACGTCACCGACCTGCTCGATAAGGCGGAAGACCCGGCGAAGATGATCCGCATGATCATCCTGGAAATGGAGGAGACCCTCGTCGAGGTGCGCGCGTCCGCCGCCCGCAGCATCGCCGATCAGAAGGAGATGCGCCGCCAGATCGCCAAGCTGGAAAGCGTCCAGGCAGGCTGGGTGGAGAAGGCGGAGCTCGCCCTTTCCAAGGGCCGCGAGGATCTCGCCAAGGCGGCGCTGACCGAAAAGCAGAAGGCCGCCGATCTGGCCGAGCAGTTGGGCGAGGAGATCGCGGTGCTCGATGAAAGCCTGAAGGCGTCCGAGGCCGATATCGCCAAGCTGCAGGCCAAGCTGCGCGAGGCCCGCGCGCGTCAGAACTCGATCGTCGCCCGCATGGAAAGCGCCAACAACCGCGCCCGCATGCGTGAGATGTATGCCGGCGCCAAGGTCGAGGACGCATTCAGCCGCTTCGAGATGCTCGAGCGGCGCGTCGACTGGGCCGAGGGGCGCGCCGAAGCCGCGGGCATGGGCGCGACCAAGAGCCTGGAGGAAGAGATCGCCGAACTCCGCTCGTCGGAGAAGGTCGAGGCCGAGCTGGCCGCGCTGAAGGCGAAGGCGGCCGGCAAGCAGGAGGATTGATACGATGATGGAAGACGTTCTCCTCCCCATCGTCATCGTCGGGATGCTCTTCATCGGGCTCCCCTGGGTGATCTTTCACTATGTCACCCAGTGGAAGAAGGCGAGCAGCCTCAGCCTGGAGGACGAGAATCTCCTCGACGAACTGCACGATACCGCCCGGCGGCTTGATGAACGGCTCCGTTCGATCGAGCGCATCATCGCCGCCGACAATCCCGATTTCCGTCCAGGAGTGCCGTCGGAGCGCGAGCGCGGAGACAGCCTCCGTCAGGCCATCGAGCCCGAAAGCATCGAAAACTGGCGCCGCGAGACCCGCTGAGCGCCGAAAAAACAGGAGGAAGACCATGTCCGCCCGCCGCACCAAATTCTACCTCGACAAGCGCAACGGCAAGATCATGGGCGTCTGCTCGGGCATCGCAGACTATACCGGGATAGACGTCCTGCTCGTCCGCATCGGCGTGGTGCTGCTCACCATCTTCGCCATGGGGCCCATCGCACCTGTGGTTTATCTGGTGATCGGCTGGATCGCGCCTGCCAAGCCACGCGAATTCTATGACGATCCCGAGGAAGCCAAGTTCTGGCAGGGCGTGCGCGCCAAGCCGTCCGCCTCCGTCCGCGACGTGCGCAGCCGCTTTCGGGACATCGATCGCCGGCTTGCCGATGTGGAAATCTTCGTCACCAGCCACAACCGCCGGCTCGCCGATGAGATCGAGAGCCTCCGTTGATCGAACCGAACCTGACGTTCGTCGAAAAACCGGGGAACGCCGCGGGGCAATAGAGAGGAACAAGGGATGGAACCGCAAAAGCTGGCCCTGATCACCGACCTGGCACCCATATTGGTTGTGATGGTCGCCATCGGCGTGGGCGGGTGGGTGCTGACCACCTGGCTCAGGATCAGGCACGGCTATCCGCTGGATGGCGCATGGGGCCAGGCGGTCTATCCCCGCCGGACCGATGAGGAGATGGCCGAACGAATCCGTCTTCTTTCCAGTGAGAACGCCCAGCTTCGCGCCGAACTGGGATCCATCAAGGATCGGCTGGCCACCGTGGAGCGCATCGTAACCGATGCCAGCTACCGTCTCGATCGCGAGATCGAGGGGCTCCGCGGCCCCGCCAATTGACAGCTATCGAGCCTTCAGGGAGGGCATGATGAACCCGTTTGAAATGGTAGTGCTGATTGTAGCGATCACAGCGGTCGCCAGCGTCCTCCGCGCCCGTTACGGCATTCGCAAGGGACGCCACGGCGAAGAGCTGCCGATCCGCGATCCCGATGCGGATCGCCTGCGCGAGGAGATCAAGACGCTGAAGGAGCGCGTCGCGGTCCTCGAGCGCATCGCCACAGACAATAGCCGGGGCGTCGCCCTCGATCGCGAGATCGAGGCGCTGCGCCACCGCGACTGATCAGGGAACCTAGGTCATGACCGAACCGACCTTCTGGCTGACCATCGCCGCAGCGGGCCTCGTCGGCCTCGTCATCGTCACTCAGGCGGCGCTCAAGGGCTGGCGCGGCTGGCTCGATCTGCGCAAGCTGGAACTCGACAGCCGCCGCGATGGCCAGGCCCAGGCAGCCTCGCCGTCATCGGCTTCGCGCATCGAGCTTGCCGACCTCAAGGAGCGCGTCCGCAAGCTGGAAGCGATCGCCGCAGGCGTCGATCTGTGAACACCACCCAGCCGGACTGGCGCCCTCGGCCGCGTCAATTCGGCTGGACCGTGGATCCGGCCGGTAAATCCCGGCGCGCCCGCGCGGAAATTGCCGAACATTTCCTCAACCGCGCTACCCCCAGCAGCACGGCCAGCGGCACCAGCCAGATCAGCCGGCTCTGATATCGGTCGTGAACGTCCGATAACGCGCCGGCCATGATCGCATTGGCGATCAGCGCCGAGGTGACAGCCACGAACAGACCGGCAAGCGCGCCATCCCGCCGCCGGAACGCCCGCCACAGCAGGGCCGGCAGCAGCGCGAGCGCCCCCAGGGTGAGGACTCCGCTCACCGTCCGGACCAGCGCCTTGGGCGTCGTGTCGCGGACCTGCATCGAATCCATCAACGCGGGCAGCAGCTCCGGCCGGTAGCGGTTGAGCGCGAAGGCAATGCCGCCCGTCATCTCGTGGCAGCCGGCGGGACATTCGTCGTCGACCGCCGCGAAATGGCCGAGCTGCCCGAAGGCGCCGGTCGCGGCGCTGCGCAGGAAGGCCACAGGCGCCTCGCGGATGGCGCCATGCACCGCGTCCGTCATCATGTCCGCCCAGCGCCAGCGTTCGGCATCGTCCCTCGCCTGCCAGATATGGCGGGTGACGGGGCTCCTGCCGTCGCCCCAGAGCAGCTGCTGGCTGTCATCGGCCATCTCGCGGCGCGCGGCGCAAAGCTCCGCCGGCGCATCACGGCCGCAATGGCGATCGAACCAGGGCTTCATCAGCCCGTCCTCATGCGCCCGCGCGAAAAGAAAGACGCCGCCCGTCGGCGACAATGTCCAGCGACCGAGCGCGATGCCGTTCGCGGCCGTCATCGCCCCTGCTGCAAGCGCCGCCGCCGCGGCACCGGCGAACAGCCGGCGAAGCGCCCCGCGCCAGCCCAGCCCCACGGCCAGCTGCGCCGCCACCGCGCCCGCCGTCGCCGCGCCGAGCAGGGCGGGATGAGTATAGTGGGTCGTCGCAAGCAGCGCGGCGCAGGTCCACAGGAGCGCCGCGCCATCATCCGCCGGGTCGCGGCTGGCGGCCAGCCAGGCGAGCAGCACGACCGCGCCGGTGAACGCATCGGGCATTATCTGCGCCGCATGCCATGGCAGCGAAGTCAACAGGACGACCGGCAATATCCAGGGCAACGACCGCCTCGCGCCACTCCCCGGCAGCGCGAAGCGCAGCGCCACCACCAGCACCGCCGCCACCACCAGCAACTGCGCCGCAAGAGCGAGCCACAGCCCCCCGCCGCCCGGCACCGTCGTCACGAAGGGCTTCCACATCAGCCCATAGAAGCTCGATCGGTCGATCGCATATTCGCGGCCGAAAGCGATGACGAGATAGGTTCCGCTATCCGGAAAGATCAGGGGAAAGCCGTTGACGATCGCAGGCATGGCGAGCAGCAGGGCGAGAGCCCCCACAAGCCAAAGCCATTGCGCCCGCACGACCATGCCGCCTTGTCCCCAATCAGGGTTAAAGGCCCGTAAAGCTGCATTAGCTTCGCAGGCGCCCATGCATATGATAGCGCGCGCGCCATGACCGCACCTGTCACCCTGTCCGACACGCTGGAGGAATATGAATTCCTCGACGCCGACGATCGCTATCGGCTGCTGATCGATCTCGGTCGCGCGTTGGAACCGATGCCCGATCCGCTGAAAACCGAGGCCACGCTGGTGCGCGGCTGCTCGGCCGCCGTGTGGGTCTATCCCACCCGACGCGAGGACGGCCGGCTGCATTTCCTGGCCGATTCGAACGCCGCGATCACCAAGGGCATCATCGCGCTGGTGCTGCTGACCGTGCAGGACCGGACACCCGACGAGATAGCGGACACCGACATCGAGGGCGCGCTGGCGCCGTTCGACCTGCGCAACCAGCTCAGCTCCAACCGGACGCAGGGCATTCCCAACATGATCGCGCTCATCCGGGCAACGGCGGAACGCTATCGGAGCACGAAATGATACGGACGATCATCCCGCTTTCGGCGCTGTTCCTGCTGACCGCCCAGGCGGCGGGCGGCTTCGCGATCGGTGGCGAGAATTTCGCGCAGGCGGACATCATCGACGCCCGCGCGCTGCCCGAACTCGACGGCACGGCGGCGATCATGTTCACCTTCGATCCGAAGGCCGCCAGGCGGCTGGAGGCGTTGACCAGATCGCAGGCGGCGAAGCCGCTCGCGGTCACGCTCGACGGCGCGACGCTCGCATCTCCAGTGGTGCCGGAACCGATCACCGACGGCGTTCTCACGATTGCCGGCGGATTCACGATGCCGCAGGCTGAAGCCTTGGCGAAGCGCATCTCCGGCAAGGACCCGGTGCCGGAAGAATTCGAACCCTGAGTTCGGCCGGCAAACCCTAGCCGGAATGCTTATCCAGACGGTCCGCGACTTCGCCCACGGGCGTGCCGGCTTCCACGATCAGCCATTCGCCTGGCCGCCGCGTATCCACCACCGTCACCGCATCCTTGGGACAGATGTCGAGGCAGCCGACCTCGATGACGCCCATCTTCGCCTTGCGCCCCTTGCCGCCGCCGATCTCCTTGCGCAGCGCCTTGGCCAGACCCGTCCTGCCCTTGGGGCCGAAGCCGCCGCCCAGCTTCTTGCCGCACTTTCGGCAGACGAGGATCGCGCCCCGCCAGTCGGAACGGACGTGAGACTTCATGCCGCTCCGCGCCGTTCCTCCGCCCGGCGGAGCACCTCGAACGCCGCCTGAATGGATTGGAAACGGGCGGCCGCCTCGGCGTCGTCGGGTTTCACGTCCGGATGATTCGCCTTGGCGAGCCGCCGCCAGGCAGCCTTGACGGCCTCGAAATCGGCGTCCGTTTCCAGCTCCAGCACGGCCAGCGCGCGCATCTCGTCGCGCGAGCGGGTGCCGTCGCCGGGGCCTCCCCAGGCATAATGTTTCGAATCGGCATAACCGGACGCCTCGCGCCGCTCGCGCGCCTCGCGGGCGGCCGCTTCCTCGGCCGTCAGCCCTTCGAAATAGTTCCAGTTGCGGTTATATTCGGCAGCGTGCGCCTCGCAGAAATACCAGCGCTCGCGGCTGTTCGGGGATTTTGGCGCGGGCCGGTCGCCCGGCTGGTCGCACCCTTCGCGGTCGCACATCCGCACGGTCGCGGTCTTGCGCTCGCTGCCATAGCTGCGCCAGCGGGGAAACCCCCAGTCATAGGATCGGGACGAACGCGCCATGCCTTTCCATGTAGTGCGAGAGCGATGAACGATCCATGGCACGTCCGCAGGAAAAATCGGCGAACGGCATGCCAGAGGGCCTGTAAGCCGGGTTCTGTCCACCGATCGAGATCGGATGGGCGACCATTCCTCTAGAACCGCGGTTGCCCGCGGCCTCCAGCAACCAACCCGGACGACGGGGCGAAGCAGGCCCATGTGCCGTCCCTATTCGGTCTTGCTCCCGGTGGGGTTTGCCGTGCCGTTCCGGTTGCCCGGCCCGCGGTGCGCTCTTACCGCACCCTTTCGCCCTTGCCCGGAACCGAAGTCCGCCGGGCGGTCTGCTTTCTGTGGCACTTTCCCTGACGAACCGGGGTCCGCCGCCGGGCGTTACCCGGCACCGCTGCTTCTTGGAGCCCGGACTTTCCTCCCGCCCCCCGAAGGGAGCCGGCGGCCGCCCGGCCCTCTGACCCGATCCAGATAGCATCGTCGGCGGTAAGGGCAAGATTGTCGACGGCGCGGGCGCATTGTAACAGACACGGAAATATCGAGCGCGGAGACCCGAAACTTGGCGAAGACACTGGTGCGCACCCTGATCCTGGTCGCCTGCCTGGGCGTTGCGGCCTGCAATACGGTTCACGGACTGGGACGAGACGTTCAGTCGGTCGGCGAAACCGTTTCGGACGCCGCGAAGTAGCTCAATCCAGCCCGCGTTCCCGATCGAGCAGCAGCGACAGCAGGATCGCCCGGCATTCGCCGTCGGCGATGCCGTCGATCAGTTCGGGCCGGAAGCGGCGCTGGAAAGCACGAACGGCGGCCGGTCCATCGGTCACGTCATAGCCGAACCGCTCCAGCGCGAGCAGGAAGCCGCCGGGCGTCCAGTGCGGATCGGCGAGGTTGGTGCGCGGGCGGGCGAGCGCCAGCCGATGACGGGCAAGCAGTTCCCAGTCGAACAGCTCGCCGGGATCGACCTTGCGCGTCGGCGCGACGTCCGAATGGCCGACGACGTTGGCGCGCTCGATCCCATGCCGTTTGACGATATCGGCAACCAGCGGCAGCAGCGCCGCCATCTGCTCGCGCGGAAAGGGCCGGTAGCCGAATTCGTGGCCGGGATTGACGATCTCGATGCCGATGCTCGCCGAATTGACGTCGGTCAGGCCGCGCCAGGATGAAAGCCCGGCATGCCAGGCGCGCCGCCCTTCATCGACGAGCCGCAGCACCTGCCCGTCCTCGGTCACCAGATAATGGCATGAAACCCTGGCTTCGGCGTCCGTCAGCCGATCGATCGCCGAAGCCGCGTCCACCATGCCGGTATAGTGCAGCACCAGCATGGAAACCGGCAACCTGCGCTCGTCATGATTGGGCGATGGGCAATCGATGATCTCGCTCATCCGGCGACTTTCCTGGCACGCGCGCTACGCAGGGTGATGATGACGACGCCGGCCAGCGTGAGCAATCCCCCGGCGATCATCACCGGCGTCATGGGCGTATCAAAGAAATAGGACGAAGCGCAGACGGCGATCACCGGCGCGCCCAGCGTCAGCGGCAATACCGTCGATATCGGGTGGCGCTGCAGCAGCCAGGCCATGCCGCCCTGCCCGATCACCGACGAGCCGACGCCCGAAAATACCAGCCAGCCCAGGCTGCGCAGGGGCAGATCCGGCAGCCGCGCGAACACGCCGGGTTCCAGCCACATGCTGATCGGCATGAGGCCGATCACGCCCCCCAATCCGATCCACGCATAGATGGTAAGCGCGGGCACATTGGCCAGCTTGCGTTGAAGAAGCGCGCCCACCGACCAGGTGAAGGTGCCGAGCGCCATCAGGATCAGGCCCGGCCACTCGTTCCATATGCCCGGATCGAACACCAGCAGAATCACGCCGCTGAACGCCAGCGCTATGCCGAGGATGCGCGGCAGCGCAATCCGCTCGCCAAGGAAGATCACGCCAAGGATGAGCGAGAACGGAACGCCAAGCTGGCCCGCGATGGCAAGCGCGCTGACATTGTCCGCCACGCGCAGCGACAGGTTCGTGAAGACGAGGAACAGGGCGCCGTTCAGAAATGCCAGCAGCAGCAGCGGCCGCATCCGGCCGGGCATCCAGCGGAAGAAGGGCAGGCAGACCAGAAAGACGATGAATTGCCGCAACCCTCCCGCCGCGAAGGGTGCGGTCGCGACCACGGCCATTTTGACGGCGATGATGTTGAGGCCCCAGGTGAGGTTGATCAGCAGCGCCACGATGAGATCGCGCGGCCCCAAAGTGGCGGTTTTCTCGATCAGCATGGCCGGCCGCCCATAGCTGCGCCCGGGCTTGGCGGCTAGGGCGGATCGACATTCAACTATCTTGAACGATCGGGCAGGCCCTGTCCCAATCCGTCATGCTGAACTTGTTTCAGCATCCATCTCTCCACCCGCACCGACATCGCTTGTCGCGCGATGGACCCTGGAGCCGAAGGCGGGCGTAGCCCAACCGAGTTCAGGGTGACGACTGCCCTGGCTCAACCGAACCGGCAACCCCTGAATGTCGATCCGCCCCAGGCTCAATGCGCGCGGCGATAAAAGCCGCGATGCTTCCGGTCGGGTTCGAACAGCGTGGTGTTGCCCAGCACCGTTTCGCCGGCGCCCATCATCAGGAAGCCGTCGGGCGCGATCGCCCGGGCAAGGCCATCGAACACATCGGCGCGCTCTTCCGTGGCGAAGTAGAGCATCACGTTGCGGCACAGGATCACGTCCGCCAGGCCCGAGAACGGCGCCGGATCGAGCAGATTATGCCGTTCGAACCGCACCATCCCGCGAAGTGCCGGCGCAGCGCGCCACTCTTCCCCCTCCGGCGTGAACCACTTCACCATCTGCCGGACAGGCAATCCGCGCTGGATTTCGAATTGGCTGTAGCATCCCTCGCCCGCGCGGCCGATCACGCCCGCCGATACGTCGGTGCCCAGAATCTCGATGGACCAGCCGCGCCAGCGCTCGCCCGCTTCCGCGAAGCTCATCGCCAGCGAATAGGCTTCCTGCCCGGTCGAGCACCCCGCGCACCAGATGCGAAGCCTGCGGCTTTCGCCCCTTGCCGACGCCAGGTCTTCGACCGCGCCTTCCATGAGCTGGGCGAAGGCGGCCTGCTCGCGATAGAAGAAGGTCTCGTGGTTGAGCAGCGCATCCACGACATCGTCGGCCAATCCGACGTCCGCGGGATCGGAAAGGCCGGCCGCCAGCGATTCCAGCGACGGCAGGGCGCGATCCCGCATCAGCGGCTTCAGCGCGGTTTCGATGCGCCAGTGACGGCTGGCGACAAGCTGCTGCCCCGTGCGTTTCTTGAGCACATTGGCGAAGGCGCGCATGGCCGTCGGGCTCAGTTCCATTGGCTTGCTCCACTGCGCAGCGCGATCCGTTGCGCCAGACGCGCCGGTGACAGCACGGCGGCGGCGAGGCCGGCATTGGCGATGGCGCCCGGCATGCCCCAGACAACCGATGTCCGCGAATCCTGGGCCAGCACCTCGCCCCCCGCCATGGCAATCTGCCGCGCACCCAGCAGGCCGTCGCGCCCCATTCCGCTCAGGACGACGCCGACCGCGCCGGCGCCGAAGACCGATGCGGCCGATTCGAACATCGGGTCGACGGACGGAAGGCAGCCGGAAGGCGCCGGCTGCCGATCGATCCGCACGCGGACGGCATCGCCGGAACGGACCAGCCCGAGATGGCCGTCGCCTGGCGCGATCAGCAGCCGCCCCGGCCCGAGGAGCATCCCGTCCTCGGCCACGCTGGCCTGCCGCCCCGCAATCTCGGTAAGCTGCGATGCGAAATAGGACATGAATACGGGCGGCAGATGCTGCGTGACCAGGATCGGCGCCGCAAAGTCCCGTGGCAGCTCCCGGAAAAAATCGGAAAGCGCGTGCAGGCCACCCGTGGAAGCGCCGATGGCGAGACAGGAGACCGGCGCCGTTCCGAGCACCGCCGTCGGTGGATCGCGAACTTCCACCATGGGCGGGATGGCCTCGATCTCCGGCCGGGCATGGCCGATACGCAGCAATCGTTCGACCAGTATCGAGGCGAAGCGGCCGGCAAAGTTCCCGGCACCGGGCTTCAGCAGCGTATCGGTGGCCCCCAGGGTCAGCGCCCGAACGGAGGCGGCGGCCCCGTCTCCGGCCGCCGAGGACACCACAAGCACATGCGCGCCCCGGCCACGCGCGATCAGTTCGGGAAGCGCCGTCAGCCCGTCCAGCCCCGGCATTTCCACGTCGAGCAGAATGATGTCGACCCAGACATTCTCCAGCAGCGCCAGCGCTTCGCCGGCATGGCCCGCCGTTGCGACCACCTCGAAAGCCTGATTGACCTCGAGGATCCTTGAGATGACCGTCCGTGCAACGATTGAATCGTCGACGATCATCAGGCGGATCGGCCCGCCTGTCGAATGGGTGGGTCCCGATGTCTGCGACGATGTGCGCAGCGGTAACGGCATGGGGCCGCGCTCAGGCCAGGCCGACGATCTGGAGCTTACTTTCCAGCGTCTCGCGATCGAACGGCTTCATCACATATTCGTCCGCCCCGGCCTCGATCGCCGCGCGGATGTGGCCGACACCGTTTTCGGTGGTGCAGAATACGATCTTCGGCCGCTGATCGAGCCGGGCGGTGCCAAGCGCGCGAAGGAATTCCATCCCGCTCATGACCGGCATGTTCCAGTCGAGCAGCACGACATCCGGCGGCGACGATTGGCAATAGGCCAGCGCCTCTCGTCCGTCGCCGGCTTCGACGACGTTGAACTCCAGCGTTTCGAGGATGTGGCGCGCCACCTTGCGGATGACCTTGGAGTCATCGACCACCAGACAAGTTTTCATCGGATCCCCGTTTCGGCGCCGAACCATCGGCCCGCCATTCCTATCCTGCCGGGAGTAAGCACCGGGTTAATGGCCATTTCAGGCGGCCATCGCGATGCGCCCGGCGACCAAAGCCGCCGGATCGATCAGCAATAGGGCATCCCCGTCGATCTCGACGACGCCGGACGCAGCCCGCTCCCAACCCGGCGCCAGCACCGCGCATACCGGCATGGGCGCGTCCGCGATCGTGATGACGTCCTCAACTTCCTCGACCAGGAGACCGTAGAGATGCCCTTCGATCGTGACGACCACCGCCTGCATCACCTCGTCCGTCTCCATTCGTCCGAGATCGAGCGCGGCATGCGTGTCGACGATGGTCAGCACGCGGCTGCGAAGCGCAGCGAGGCCCGCGATATGCGCCGCGACCAGCGGAACCGGGGTCACCGCATCGATTTCCACGACCGATTCGACATAATGCGCGGCAAGGGCGACACGCTGACCGGCGATACCGACTATCAGATACAGGCTTTCCATCCGCTTATCTCCGTGCTGCCGTGACTTCGCCGAGGATGGCGAGCAGCGCCGTGCGGTCGTAGCGATAGATGCTGCCGTCATTGCTCCCGGCCGGCAGCGGAGCACTGCGCAGGCGAACCACCGGGATGCCGGCATCCGCGCCGGGATCGGCGGCGCCCGCTCCGGTGTCGATGATGACGTCCGGGCGCGCATCTCCGGACGGGCAGCCCAGCACGACATTATATCCGGCCGCCTCGACCAGCGGGCGGAGGATTTCCGACGTCCAGGGGTCGTCCGCCATCGTCAGCAGGCAGGTCGGGCGTGCGGCCGGCGATGCCGGGAGCCCCGCCGCTTCCGCCAGCAGCCAGTGAGGATCAAGCAGCTCGACCTGACGGCCTTCGACCATCACCACGCCCGCCACCGGCCCGGGCTGGGCCGCCGCACCGGCGAGAGGCGGCAGCGCGATGATGTCGACGACCTCGTCGATCGCATAGGCAAGCTGGGTCTCGCCGTCGCTGATACGAAGGACGCGAAGTTTCTGCCTGGTCGTGGGATCGCAGTGGCCGACCAGCGGCATCAGCTGGCCGTTATGGGCGATCCTCATCCGACCGGCCGTAAAGCGCGCGGCGGAAGCAGGAACCTCCTCGATCCGCTCGACCACCGAAAGGCGAATGGCGCGGTCGACGCCGTCCGAATCGCGAAACAGCAGCGTCTGCACCAGATGAGCCGCCTCGCGGATCTCCGTTTCGGCCTCCACCGCGGCGAGCTGCTGAGCGGCCACGCCGCTGACCGCCGCGATGCCGGCCGGGTCGAGCAGCAACATCGGACGGCCATTGTCCGGCAGCGTCGTCCCCGCATAGATCCCCGTCGCCATCACCGCCGGTGCGGCCGGCTTGACGACCAGTTCCTCATGATCGTGAACCGCATCGACCGAGAGGGCGAAAAGCGCGCCGCCCGCCGGTCGCAGCACGACGAGGGTGGGCGCGGCCGACGGTCGCCCGGGCGCGTGCGTCAGCTCGCTGAGCGACACGACCGGCATCCGGCGGCCGCGTATCGCCGCCACGTGCACGCCGCCGAGCAGCTCGATCCGCACGCCGTCGCCCGTGGCCCGGACGATTTCGTCGATGGCCGAGCGGGGGATCGCGAAAGTCTGCCCGCCCCCGCTCACCGTCAGCGCCGGAATGATGGTGAGGGTGAGCGGCACGCGGAGCGCCAGCCGCACTCCCTGCTGCGGCCGGCTTTCGATGTCGACCAGTCCGCCGATGCGCTCGACGTTCGACCGCACGACGTCCATGCCGACGCCCCGCCCCGATATCGCGCTTATCGCCTGCGCCGTCGACAAGCCCGGCTCGAACACCAAGGCCAGCTTCTGCGGCCAGGTAAGCATCTCGGCCCCTTCCGGAGACAGGATGCCGGCGGCGATCGCCTTGGTGACGAGCCGGTCGCCATCGATGCCCCGGCCGTCGTCGACGATCTCGATCAGGATCTGGTTGCCGGCCTGGCGCGCCGAAACGACCAGCCGCCCGACGATGGGCTTGCCGGCAGCGCGACGATCATCGGGCGATTCGATCCCGTGGTCGACCGCGTTGCGGATGATGTGCGTCAGCGGATCGCGAATCATCTCGATCATCTCGCGATCGAGCTCGACATCCCCGCCCTCGATCTCAAGCGCGACCGACTTGCCGAGCTCGGCCGAGAGATCGCGGACCACGCGCGGCAGAGCGGAGAAGATATGGTCAATCCGCTGCATGCGCGTGCGGGTGATCGCATCGCGCATCTCCGCCACGCATAGCGACAACCGTTCGAACGCCGCCTCGATCGCGCCGTCGACCATCGAATCGCGCAGCTTCCGGGCCAGCTCGTTGCGGGCCAGCACCATGTCCGAAACGCCGCCCATCATGCGGTCGAGCAGGTCGATCGGCAGCCTGATGCTCCGCGAAACGACACGCGCCGGCGCGCCCGTCACCGCCTGCGGCGTCACGGGAACAGCAGCGGGCGCCGCCGTCCCCGCCTCCAGCGCCAATATCAGGCGCTGATCGTCCTCGTCGTCCAGGCTCTCGCCGGTTTCGATGGCCTCGGTCAGTTCACCGATCCGATCGATCACGGCGAGCACCGAATTGACGAGCTGGACGTCCGGCTGCCGGTTTCCGCTGCGCACCTCCGCCAGGGCTTCTTCGGCCGCATGGCTCAGCCGCTCGAGTCGCGGAAGGTCAAGAAAGCCGCAGCTTCCCTTCACCGTATGCACGAAGCGGAAGATCGAATCGAGCCGCGCGCGATCGCTGGGATCGGCTTCCCACGCGATGATTTCTCCCGAAATCGCGGCCAGCATCTCGCGCGTTTCGGCAAGGAATTCCTGCAGCAGATCGTCCATCGGGCCCTTCCGTCCGAATACTGGACGGCCGATCTGCCATGCCACTGGTGAAGAAGCGGTTTACCGCACCGGCAGGTTCGCCCCGAACATCAGCACGCCTTCGTCGGGTTCCGACACCTGCACCGCGCCGCCCGCGTCCTTGGCGAGGCGATGCACCAGCCAGGCGGCAGCCGCGCGAGGCGTCAGGGCTTCCTCGCTGGTCCAGCCGAGCAGCGCATCGCGCAGCTCCGAATCGAGCACGAGGCGCGGCCCTTCCGCCCGGATGACGATTTCCCCGGCCTCCGCGCCGATATCCAGCCGGCCGCCGCGCACCATCGCATCGCTGGCGATCAGCGCCAGGTTGAGCAGGATCTTGATCGCCGTCTTGCTCAACGACGCTTCGGTGACCATCCAGCCGACCAGGATCTTGCCGTCCTGGCCGAACAGCCCCTCGATCGCGGCGCGCGCCTCCCGCGAATCCACCTGATCGGCAAAGCCGCCGGCCGCACCGAAGGCCAGCCGGAAGAATTTCAGCTTGTTGGCGGAAGCCCGCGCGCTTTCCGCCAGCAGTTCCAGGCAGCGGGCGCGCATCTCGGGGTCGCTTTCATCCGCCATCAGCTCGATGCCGTTGTTCAGCGCGCCGACCGGACTCAGCAAGTCGTGGCAAAGGCGCGAACAAAGCAGGCTCGCGAAATCGACAGCATTTGTCATGTAACGGATCGTCCTCGAATGTGGCGGCCGTTGTGGCGACTGGGCGGCCCTAACGCAACCCATAGGCTGATCGAGTGGCCCTCTTCGCGTTTCAATCCGGGATCAGAATCACCCGATCGAACATGCCGTGAAGAGCACCCCCGGGCACAACCCGGAACAGTGCCGCGTCGTTCCTTCCGACGATCAGCCAGAGCAATCCCGATGCCGGATCCGCGGCCGCGGCGTCAGCCCCCGACGGCTCGGCGGGACCGTGGGGATGCGAATGATAATGTCCGATCACCTTCGGCCCACCGGTCCGTTCCTCCCGCAAGGCATGAAGCAGCAAGGCCGGGTCCAGCTCGAAGAATCGGGTGGGATCGGGATGCACGTTGACGGCCGGCCTGACGGAAAGAATCCGGTCGGGATCACCGAACAGGAGGCCGCAGACCTCCTGCCCCGAACCGGCCGCATGGCGGCGGATTTCGGCCAGCAGGGCACTTGAAATTCCAACGTCCATCACCACATCGCTAAGCGATGGACGCGGGGGTGTCGACAGTCAGGGCGGTGGTTCCAGCAGAAGCCGGCGGATGGCGCCTGGACAAGGCGCTTGCGGCCGCACTCCCCGAATATTCGCGTGAAAGACTGAAGGGCCTGATCGTGGACGGCCGGGTCCGCCGGGCCGATGGCGCGCCGGCCGACGATCCGTCGGCCAAGGTGACGCCGGGAAGCGCGTTCGACCTGTCGGTTCCGCCGCCTGCGCCATTAGAGAACGAAGCTCAGGACATCCCGCTCGACGTGGTTTACGAGGACGATCATCTGATCGTCGTCGACAAGCCCGCCGGGCTGGTGGTTCATCCCGCTGCCGGGAATCTGGACGGCACGCTGGTCAATGCATTGCTGCACCATTGCGGCGGCAGCCTCTCCGGCATCGGCGGCGTCGCGCGACCGGGCATCGTCCACCGCATCGACAAGGACACGTCGGGGCTGATCGTCGCCGCCAAGACCGACCGGGCGCATGAAGGGCTTGCCCGGCAATTCGCCGAGCACAGCATCGACAGGCGCTATCGGGCGATCGTTGCCGGCCTGCCCAATCCGCCGTCCGGGACGATCGACGGGCCGCTCGCCCGGTCGACGACGAATCGGAAGAAGATCGCCATCGTCGGCGACGGCAGGGGCAAGCGGGCGATCACCCACTATCGACTCGTCGCGCCGCTGAAGGGCGCGGCGATGGTCGAATGCAGGCTGGAGACGGGACGAACCCATCAGGTTCGCGTGCATATGGCGTCGATCGGCCATCCCTTGCTGGGAGACCCGGTTTATGGCCGCACAAGGCCGGAACATCGGGCTTTGCTTGCTCGTTTGGGCTTTGCCCGGCAGGCGCTTCACGCTGCCCATCTCGGGTTCATACACCCGTATAGTGGCGCGCACCTGGCCTTCGACAGTAAGGTTCCTGACGATATGCAGGCACTGTTAATCGAGCTTGCGCTATGAAAGGTTGCAATCGGGTACGGAAAAGATTCGGCCCACAACGGTCCTTAAGGACCAGGGAGTGAAAGAAGATCATGGCTAGCGGCAAGAACGTCCCCGCGACGATTCCCGCACTCGGCGGAGAGGCTGGCCTCAACCGCTATCTCGCCGAGATCAGGAAGTTTCCCCTCCTCTCCCCCGAGGAGGAATATATGCTGGCGAAGCGCTATCAGGAACATGGCGATCCTGAAGCGGCGACCCGGCTCGTGACGTCGCACCTGCGCCTCGTCGCCAAGATCGCGATGGGCTATCGCGGCTACGGCCTGCCGACGTCGGAGCTGATTTCCGAAGGCAATATCGGCCTGATGCAGGGCGTGAAGAAGTTCGAGCCGGATCGGGGCTTCCGCCTCGCCACCTACGCGATGTGGTGGATCCGCGCCTCGATCCAGGAATATATCCTGCGGTCGTGGAGCCTCGTGAAGATGGGCACCACCGCGGCGCAGAAGAAGCTGTTCTTCAACCTGCGGCGGATGAAGTCCAAGCTCGACGCCTTCGAGGACGGCGACCTGAAGCCGGAGGACGTCGCCAAGATCGCCCACGACCTTGGCGTGACCGAGGACGAGGTGACGAGCATGAATCGCCGCATGGCGATGGGTGGCGACACCTCGCTCAACGTCACCATGCGCGAGGATGGCGAGGGTCAGTGGCAGGACTGGCTGGTCGACGAGGACCCCCTGCAGGACGAACGCATCGCCGACGCGGAGGAAAAGGACGTCCGCCACAATATGCTGGTCGAGGCGATGAATGCGCTCAACGATCGCGAGAAGCATATCCTTGCCGAGCGGCGCCTGTCCGATGATCCGAAGACGCTCGAGGAACTGAGCCAGGTCTATGGCGTCAGCCGCGAGCGGGTCCGGCAGATCGAGGTGCGGGCGTTCGACAAGCTGCAGAAGGCGATGATGCGCATCGCGGGCGAGAAGAGGCTGCTGCCCTCGGCCGCCTGATCGCATCGCCGACCAATGGCAAAAGGCGCATCCGGCCATCCGGGTGCGCCTTTCTGTTTTGGGGGAGACAATCGATGGAAGATCTGACGGGCGGGTGCCATTGCGGCAACATTCGCATCGACGTCGCCCTGTCCGGGCAAGCGGCGACCATGACGCCGCGCGCATGCGACTGCGACTTCTGCCACAAGCATGGCGCAGCCTATATTTCCGATCCGGATGGCCGGCTTGCCGTGGCCGTCGAAGATGAGACGCTGTTGCGACGGTATCGGCAAGGAAGCCAGACGGCCGAAATGCTGGTTTGCGGCAATTGCGGAATATTGGTGGGCGCCGTGTTCCGGGCGGGCGACGAGATTTTCGGCACAGTGAATGTCAGGGCCCTGGCGCCGCAAGCCGCCTTCGGCGACAGCCAGACGGCATCGCCCAAGCTGCTCGAGACGGATGAGAAAATAGATCGCTGGAAAGCCCTGTGGTTTCGCTGCGTGACATTCGCGACGTCCGCGCCGCAACCTGACGACAGCGGAGCTCTCAGGGCTGATCCGGCGCCCACAAAGCAAGGCGGCGCCTGACAGGTTCAGCCGCCGCCCCGGAATTGTGGGTCGTGGAATGCGAGGGATACCGACCCGTCAGGCCCC
>Ga0164243_10004480_pt1 | contig 21865 bp, 18 predicted proteins | sample OricompcompostOP_FD_108781 | JGI IMG/M metagenome (GOLD analysis project Ga0164243, IMG submission 108781) | Organic Plus compost microbial communities from Emeryville, California, USA - Original compost - Organic plus compost (OP) | ecosystem: Engineered > Solid waste > Mixed feedstock >...
ATCCACCTCCCCCGCTGCGCGGTGGAGGATCTGAGCGCCAAGATGCTCCACCGCTTTAGCGGGGGAGCTGTCGCCGAAGGCGACTGAGGGGGCGTTCATTCCGTGGCGAACCCCCGCCTCAACTTTTGGCGATCGCCCAAATGTCCTTGACGGCTGCGAGAGGGCCCGACTAAGCACATGCTCAGTCCCGTCAGTGGACAGCTTTGGGAGGCCCTGATGAACGCGCTGGCTGAGAGCCCGGTCCACTGGGACCCGTACAATCCCAAGTATTTCGCCGATCCGTACCCGGTGTTCCGACGGCTGCGCGAAGAGGCGCCGCTCTATTACAACGAGGAGCACGACTTCTACGCGGTCAGCCGCTACGAAGACGTCGAGCGGGTCCTGGCGGACCGCGACACCTTCATCTCCGGCCGCGGCGGCATCCTGGAGATGACCAAGGCCCACGCGCCGATCCCTCCGGGCGTCTTCATCTTCGAAGACCCGCCGCTGCACACCATCCACCGCGGTCTGCTGACCCGCGTCTTCACGCCGAAGAAGATGACCGCGCTCGAGCCGCTGATCCGGGACTACACCGCCAAGGCGCTCGACCCGCTGGTCGAGACCGGCGAGTTCGACTTCATCGCCGACCTGGGCGGCCAGATGCCTATGCGGGTGATCGGCATGCTGCTCGGCATCCCCGAGGAGGACCAGCAGGCCGTCCGCGCGCGGGCCGACGCGGCGCTGCGCACCGAGGCGGGCAAGCCGCAGGACTACACCGACCACGACTTCGTCGGCGAAGGCTTCGAGGCGTACATCGACTGGCGCGCCAAGCACCCGTCGGACGACCTGATGACCGAGCTGCTGAACGCCGAGTTCGTCGACGACAAGGGCGAGACGCGGAGGCTGAGCCGCGAAGAGGTGCTGATCTTCATCAACATCCTCTCCAGCGCCGGCAATGAGACCACCAATCGCCTGATCGGCTGGACCGGCAAGACGCTCGCCGCCCACCCCGACCAGCGGCGCATGATCTACGAGGACCGCAGCCTGATCCCGCAGGCCATCGAGGAGATCCTGCGCTTCGAGCCCCCGGCCCCGCATATCGGCCGCTTCGTCAGCAAGGACACGGAATTCTACGGCCGCAAGGTGCCGGAGGGCAGCGTGATCATCGTGCTGCCGGCCGCCGCCAACAGGGACGAGCGCCGGTTCGCCAACGGCGAAGCCTTCGACATCATGCGCGAGCGCGTGCCGCACCTGACCTTCGGCCACGGCTTCCATGTCTGTCTCGGCAACGCGCTGGCCCGTGTCGAGGGCCGCGTGGCCCTGGACGAGATCCTCAACCGCTTCCCCGAGTGGGACGTCGACCTCGACAACGCCCATCTCTCTTCCACCTCGACGGTCCGCGGCTGGGAGACCCTGCCGGCCTTCACGCCGAAGGCCGCCGGCCGCCGCGCCGCCCGGCGCCAAGCCGCGCCCGAGACAGCCGCCGCGCCGGAGGCCCTGCCCGGGGCGGAGACCTGGCTGATGACCCTGCAGACGCCGGTCGGCCCGCAGGAGATGACGGCTCAGCTCGTGCGCGAGGGAAGCTCGCTCACCGGGCGGATCGACAGCCCTATGGGCTCGGAAGTCATCAAGGACGGCAAGATCGCCGGCAAGGTGATGACCTGGACGATGGAGGCGAAGAAGCCCGCCGCCATCAAGCTGACCTTCGAAGTCACCGTGACCGGCGACGAGCTCGCCGGAACCGCCAAGCTGGGGATGTTCGGAAACGCCAGGCTCACCGGACGGCGGGTCTGAGGCGGGGGAGCGTTTGATCAGACCAGCGCCGCTCCGCCGTCCACCGAATAGATCCCGCCGGTCTGGAAGGCGGCCTCGTCGCTGAGCAGATAAGCGATGAGGCCGGCGACCTCCTCCGGACGGGCGAACCGCGGCATCGGAAAGCCGGCGCAGATCTGCGCCTCGTTCGCGCGGTAGGCTTCGGACAGGATCGGCGTGTCCACCAGTCCCGGGCAAATCGCGTTGACGCGGATGTTGTCGCGGCCGTGCTCGATCGCCGCGACCTTGGTCAGCGTCAGGATGCCCGCCTTGGAGGTGCAATAGCCCGCGGCGTTCGCGGTGGGCTTCAGCGCGCCCTTGGACGAGGTGTTGACGATCGCCCCGCCCTCGCCCTGCTCGACCATTCGCCGGAGCACAGCGCGCAGGCCGAGGAACACGCCGCCCAGGTTGACGCCCATCACCCGGTCGAACTCGCCAGGCTCCATCTCGACGATCGGCGTCAGCTTGCCGAGGATGCCGGCGTTGTTCACGAACAAATGCACGCCGCCGAAGCGCCGGGTGGCGGCCTGGACATAGGCCTCTACAGCCGCCGGATCGGAGACGTCGGCCGCGACCGCCAGGAAGCGGCCGGGCTCGGCCGGCGCGCATGCGCGCAGGATCGCCGTCTCGTCCAGGTCGACGGCGACCAGCTGGCAGCCCTCCTCCAGCAGCCGGCGCGCCGCGGCCGCGCCGATCCCGCTCGCAGCGCCGGTGACGATCGCCGTCTTGCCGCCCAAGCCCCGCAGTCCCGCCATCTTCGCCTTCCTGCGCCGTCGCCTTCGTCTTGGCAGGCTATGGCGCGCGCGGGCGCCGGCAATGACCGTCGGCGCAGGCGCGCTTGATCGCCGGCCGGGTCAAAGCGCCGCCGTGACCGAAGGCGCAATCGGCCGCGACCACGCACGCCTGATCGTCGCGCCGGTTGAACTTCGACGACGGGATTGCGACATAAGCTCATTCTCAACTGGCGGTCCGATGCGTGGACCGCGGAGCGTGGCCGATGCATACCGAAATCCTCGACACCGAATGCCGCACCGGTCAGATCAAGCTGCACACGCCCGAGGACTTCGAGGGCATGCGCCGGGCCGGCCGACTCGTGGCCGAGTGCCTGGACATGCTGACGCCCTACGTCGTGCCGGGCGTAGCGACGGACAAGCTCGACACGCTGGCCCGCGAGTTCACTCTCGACAACGGCGGCCTGCCCGCCTGCCTGGGCTATCGCGGCTACACCAAGACGCTGTGCATCAGCCCCAACCACGTGGTCTGCCACGGCATTCCGGGCGAGCGCACCCTGCGCGAAGGCGACATCGTCAACATCGACCACACGGTCGTGGTCGACGGCTGGTACGGCGACAGCTCGCGGATGTACGGCGTCGGCGAGGTCGCGCCGCGCGCCAAGCGGCTGATCGAGGTCACCTACGAGGCGCTGCAGCGCGGCATAGCCGCAGTGAAGCCCGGCGCCCGGACCGGCGACATCGGCCACGCCATCCAGAGTTACGTCGAGAGCATGCGCTGCTCGGTGGTGCGCGACTTCTGCGGCCACGGTCTGGGCCGGGTGTTCCACGACGCCCCGAACATCCTGCACTTCGGCCAGCCGGGCACGGGCGAGGAACTGAAGCCCGGCATGTTCTTCACCATCGAGCCGATGGTGAACCTGGGCAAGCATCCGGTGAAGCTGCTGTCCGACGGCTGGACCGCGGTGACCCGCGACAAGTCGCTGTCGGCCCAGTGCGAGCACTCGGTCGCGGTGACCGAGACCGGCGTCGAGATCTTCACCCTCTCCCCGGCCGGCCTGTTCCAGCCGCCGGTACAGGGCGGCTAAGCCGCCCGCAGCAGGCCTCAGGCCTCGACGACCAGGGTCGGCCAGACGTTGGTCTCCATGGAGACCACCGCCTGGGCCATTGCGGCCATGGCGCCCTGCTCGGTCCGCCAGGTGATGTACTTGCGATAATCGTCTTCGCTGTCCCAACGCTCGACGAACATGATCTTCGTCGGGTCGTCCTTGTGCTGGACGATGCGGATGCTGCGAAAGCCCGGGAAGGTGGTCGTGCCCTCGAGCATCGCCTTCGCCGACTGCAGGAAGCCCTCGACCGCCTCCGGCTTGAGGGTCATGTGGAAGGTGATCGTCACGCCGTCGCCGCTGGCCATGTTTCCTCGCTGAAGGTTCTGATTGAGCTCGACGGGAGCTGACACCGCCGGCGCCTCTCGATCAAGCCCGCCTTGCCAAGCTCGAACAAATACGGAACATTGCGCGGCATGGACCGTCGCCCCGCGCTCGAGGACGCCTCTGCCCAGCCCGACCTGTGGGCCGCGCCGGCGCGCGCCGCCGAGGCCAGGACAGCGGCCAAGCCGCACTATCTCGGCCACCGCGAACGGCTGCGCGAGCGGGTCGACGCCGGCGGCCTCCCGGCCCTGCCGGACTATGAGCTGCTCGAGCTCCTGCTCTTCCGCTCGATCCCGCGCGGCGACGTCAAGCCGCTCGCCAAGCAGTTGCTCGTCCGGTTCGGCTCGCTGGGCGCGGTGCTGGCCGCGGGGCCGGAGGCGCTGAAACAGGTCCGCGGCGTCGGCGAGGCCGTCGCCCGCGACCTCGCCCTGCTGCACGAGGCCTCGCTGCGCGCGGCGCGCGAACAGGTCGCCCGCCGCACGGTGATCTCCTCCTGGTCGGCGTTGCTCGCCTATGTAAAGGCCGCCCTGGCGCACGAGCCGCGCGAGCAGGTGCGGGTGCTGTTCCTCGACAAGAAGAACCAGCTGATCGCGGACGAGGTGGTCGGCCGCGGCACAGTCGACCACGCGCCGCTCTATCCGCGCGAGCTGATGCGCCGGGCGCTGGAGCTGTCGGCCAGCGCGCTCATCTTGGTGCACAACCATCCCTCGGGCGATCCCTCGCCCTCCTCCGCCGATGTCGAGATCACCCGTCAAATCATCGAGGCGGGCCGCACGCTTCGAATCTCGGTGCACGACCACCTGGTGGTCGGCCGCGACGGGATCGCCAGCTTCAAGGCGCTCGGATTGATTTGAGGGTTCGCGCCAGCGACCTGGCTCTCAGCGCCCCACGCCGGCGGCGCAGGGCGCCGTCGTCGCCGGTCCCACGAGCTTGGCCATGATCTCCGATTGCGGCAGGGCCTTGATCGTCTCCAGCGCTCGGGCTTCGAGTGCGGCTCGCTCCGCCGTGTCCGCGAGCAGCATGCGACACCGCTCGACGACGCCATCGTAAGGCGCGGCCGCGATTCCCGGGCGGTAGCATTCGTCGATCGAGGTGTCCGGGCCGACTTCGCAAACGACCGCCTTGGCGTTGCTCATCAGGTAGAAGGCGCGGACGATCTCGAAGATCTTCGCATCGTGGAAGTGCAGGTTGAGCACGAGCTTGGCGCGGGCGATCGCCTCGTCCCGCTCCGGACCATAGACCCCGAACAGGGTCTCGACCCGCAGGCCCAGCCCCCGCAGCGCCTGCAGGATATTGCGGCGGCGCTCGTTGATCGAGCCGTAGAACAGGACGTCGATGTCCTGAACCGGCGCGCGAGGGATCCGCGACAGCAAGGGATGATAGCCGAGCTGAAGGAAGCTGGGCGCGCGCGCCGTCATCGCGGCGAGCCGCTCGATGTTGCGGTGGCTGTAGTCCCAGGCTTCGAAGCGCTCGCACCACTGCCGGATCGTGCGCTGCCACCCGGTGTCGCTGCCGTCGATCTGCTCGGTGTTCAAGATGATCGTCGATGGCGGCAAGCGCCCCGCGGCCGGATCGAACAGGTCCGCGGCGGCGGCCGGATCGAGCAGATGGCAGCCGATCAGGATATTGATGGACTCATCGTCGACCTGATTGCACCTGAGGGCCGCTGTATGCCCGAGATCCCTGAGGCCGTAGCAGACGACCTCCGCAATCTCGATGAAGGCCGCGCTATGAATATAGTTGTCCGGCTGGATGATACACACGTTGTACGTCAACCGGATCCCCCCGACGTCTAATCTACTCGGCGCATATCCGGTCGCTGACCAACCAGCACTCGGCGACGCACCGCTTGAGTCGTGACCAGCCAATAGCACATCCGCTATCGGGGGACAGAACTGACGCTTCGCTTTCGCGCGCTGGAGTTGCGCTCATGGCGGAAAGATGCTCGTTATGCGTGCATCTTTCCGCCCAGTCCAAGTGGAGGTCCCGTCATGAGCAGCACCCGGCGACTCTGGGCCCTTCTTGTGTGTCTCTTGGTGCTGTCGTTCGGCGTCCTCTTATGGGTCGGGCGCGAAATCGAGCTGCAGGCGCCGCCGGTTCCCGAGCGAGTGGTCTCCCAGACGGGAGAGGTGATCTACACCCGCGCCGACATCGAGCACGGACGACAGGTCTGGCAGTCGATCGGCGGCATGCAGCTTGGCTCGATCTGGGGGCACGGCGGCTATGTGGCGCCGGATTGGAGCGCCGACTGGCTGCACCGCGAAATCGTCGCGGTCCTGGACAGCTGGGCCCGCCGCGAATTCGGCCGGCCGGGATTCGCCGCCCTTTCGGAAGAGCAGCAGGCCGCGCTGCAGGGGCGGCTGCGGCCGCGCATGCGCGCGAACACCTACGATGCGGCGACGGGCACGATCACAGTCGATCCAGATCGCGCCGCTGCGATCCGGACGGTCGCGGCGCATTACGAGAGCCTGTTCGGGAACGATCCTGCGACCGCCGAGCTGCGCGAGCACTACGCGATGAAGAACGGAACAGTGGCGCAGCCGCAAGACCGCCGCGCCTTGCCCGCCTTCTTCTGGTGGACCGCCTGGGCCGCAACGACGCAACGTCCGGGCGGCGCCAGCACCTACACCAACAACTGGCCGAGCGAACCCCTGGTGGGCAACCGACCGCCGGCCAGCACCTTCCTATGGTCGGCCTTCAGCGTAACCTTCTTGTTGGCCGGGATCGCGCTTCTCGGGTGGCACCACGCGCGCACGCACGCACGCGACCCCGAGCCCCACGCGCTGCCGAAGACAGACCCGCTTCGCTCGGTGGTGATCACGCCGTCGATGAAGGCGACGGCCAAGTACTTCTGGGTGCTGCTCGCCCTGTTCCTCGTGCAGATCCTGCTGGGGGCCCTGACGGCGCACTACCAGGTCGAGGGACAGCTCGTTTACGGCTACGCCATGGCCGACGTGCTGCCCTACTCCATCACGCGAACCTGGCACACGCAGCTCGCGGTCCTCTGGATCGCCACGGCCTGGCTCGGCACCGGTCTCTACATCGCCCCGGCCATCTCCGGATACGAGCCGAAGTTCCAGGCTCTGGGCGTCAACGTCCTCTGGGTCTGCCTGCTGATCATCGTCGTCGGCTCCTTCGGCGGCCAGTGGATGGCGGTGATGCAGATGCTGGGCCTGGAGCGAAACTTCTGGTTCGGGCACCAGGGCTGGGAATACGCCGACATGGGTCGGTTCTGGCAGTGGTTCCTGTTCCTCGGCCTGCTGATCTGGCTCGGCCTGGTCGGCCGCGCCCTGTGGCCCGCTCTGCGCGCGAACACGCAATCGCGCTCGATCGTCGCCCTGTTCTTCCTGTCGGCGGTCGCGATCGGCCTGTTCTATGGCGCGGCCCTGCTCTGGGACGAGCGAACGCACATTTCGATCGTCGAGTACTGGCGCTGGTGGCTGGTCCACCTCTGGGTGGAAGGCTTCTTCGAGGTGTTCGCCACCGCCGTGATCGCCTTCCTGTTCACGCGGCTCGGCCTGTTGCCGGTCACGACCGCAACGGTGGCCGTGCTGTTCTCCACCATCATCTTCATGGCGGGCGGAGTGCTCGGCACCCTCCACCACCTCTACTTCGCCGGCACGCCTACCCCGGTGCTGGCCCTCGGCGCGAGTTTCTCGGCCCTGGAGGTGGTCCCGCTCGCCTACATCGGCTTCGAGGCCTACGACCAATGGCGCCTCAGCGGCGCAACGCCGTGGATGCAGCGCTATCGGTGGCCGGTGATGTTCTTCCTTGCCGTGGCGTTCTGGAACATCGTCGGCGCGGGCCTCTTCGGCTTCCTGATCAACCCGCCGCTGTCCCTCTACTACATGCAGGGCCTGAACCTGACGCCGCTGCACGGCCACACCGCGCTGTTCGGCGTCTACGGCATGCTCGGCATCGGTCTCGTGCTGTTCTGCCTGCGAGGCATGATGCCCGACCTGGTCTGGAACGAACGTCTCCTGAAGGCCTCCTTCTGGACCTTCAACATCGGGCTGGCGCTGATGGCGGCGCTCACTCTCCTGCCGCTGGGCACGCTGCAGCTGCTGGCCGCAATCAACAACGGCTACTGGTATGCGCGGTCGGCGGAGTTCATGCAGCAGCCGATCGTGGATCTCCTCGTGTGGATGCGGGTGCCCGGCGACCTGATCTTCAGCGTCGGCGCGCTCACCCTGTCGGTCTTCGTTGCGCTGCTGTGGCTCAGGCCCCGGCGGGAGCGGCAGCTGAGCAATCCCGCACTGCCGGCCGGCCAGGAGGGGCAGTTCGGCGCCCCTGGCATCACGCCCACCGAAGCGCCTGCGCCGAGCGCGCCCGAGACGCGCTGAGATCGTAACGGCAGCCCTGATGGAGTCGTTCTACCTCGAGATCAGGGCTGTCCACATCGGAGCGGTCCTGGCGAGCGGCGGCCTTTTCCTCATCCGCGGTCTGGCGCTGAACCTGTTCGACGCCCGCTGGGCCATGGCGGCGCCGCTGCGCTACCTGAGCTACACCATCGACACCGTGCTGCTGACAGCAGCGCTGATGCTGATGACCGTCGTGCGCCAGTACCCGTTCGTTCACGCCTGGCTGACGGTGAAGGTGCTGCTGGTGGTGGTTTACGTCGTCCTGGGCAGCTTCGCGCTGAAGCGGGGGCGGACCGCCCGCGTGAGGCTCGGGTTCTGGGGGGCGGCGCTTCTGGTCTACGGCTACATCTTCAGCGTCGCGCGGGCCCACCACCCCCTCGGCGTCTTCGTCTCCGGCTTGTGAACCTGCGGAGCGGCGCGCCGACGGTGCGCCCTCAGCGATTGGGGCGAGACCGGATCAGCATCGGGGCGTAAGCGAGCGCGAAACCGCAGAAGGCGGCGGCCCAAAGTCCGGCGGAGAGCATGAGCAACCCGGGCGCCGCGGCCCCCGCGAAGGCGGCGGCGACGCGCAGGAGCGCGCCCGCATTGATCGTCAGGTAGATGGCGGTGGTCGCCCCATCGGCGGCGAGCTCGCGCCCGGTGTGGCCGCGGCTGGCGCGGGTCATGACCGCAAGGGTCATCACCCCGATAGCTCCAGCGGCCAGGGCGTGGACCCCGGCGGCCGGCGGCACGGCGACCCAGAGCCCCGAGGCGCCCAGCAGCAGCAGGCCCGCGCCCAGCCAGGCGTAGCCGAGGTGCAGGATCCAGACGAGCGGCTCGCGCGCCGCAGCCAGGCCGCGCCAGCGGGCGACCCTGACGAGGTTCGCCGCCCCCGCCAGCGCAAGCAGCGCGCCCGAGAGGGGCTCGGTCGGAAACGCCACGTAGGCCGCCGCGCCGGCGGCGGTCAGCGCCAGCGTCGCCCGGTCGAAATGCGAGACGGGCGCAGGCTCCGGCGAGAGCCCTCGCGCCTTCATCCAGTTGCGCGTGAAGCTGGGGGTGATGCGGCCGCCGATCAGGGCGATCAGGATGGCGGCGACAGCGAGGGCGAGACGCTCGCCCGCACCGCTCCGCCACAGCGCCACATCGAAGTGGAAGGTGATGTTGGCGAGCGCAAGCAGGGTGACCAGTGCGCAGACCGGCAGGTTGCGCCAGTTCCGGCCGGCCAGGACCTCGCGCCATACGACCGCAGCGAACGCGACCAGGAAGAGCGAGTCGATCGCGGCCGCAACGGGCCCCAGCCAATAGGCCCCGAGCATGGCGATCCGCCCCGCCGCCCAGAGCGCGGCCAGCCCCGCGAGCGGCGCCCCGATCACCGGCATCCGCCCGGTCCAGTTGGGAATGGCCGTGGTCAGAAACCCGGCCACCACCGCGGCGAGGAAGCCGAACAGCATCTCATGCACGTGCCAGTCCCGATGCACGAGCGAGGCGCCGCCGCTGAGATAGCTCCAGACCCAGATCGGCACGACCAGCGCCGACCAGACGGCGCCGAACAGGAAGAAGGGCCGGAAGCCGAAGCTGAACAGGGCGGGACCGGCATAGGCCCGGCGGGCGGCGGCGGTGGACATGGCCCCTGCCTATCACCTCCGCCGCGGTCCGGGTTTGACAGGGGCCAACTCAGCCGCACTCTCCGAAAAACGCCGCATGAGCTGTCATAGGATGGAGGTTGGGAACCCGCCCCATGAGACACCTGTTCGGTCGGCGTTCCCTGCCCGAATCCCCGGGACGTCGAACGGACCGGCCCGGTCACAAACGAGCCCCACTCCAGTCGGGCCGGTCCTCCCCGGGAGTTCAGCATTCGGCGATGGGAATTTCCTGGGCGCTCGCCGGCAGCATCAGTTCGCACACCAAGCCCTGCGGCCGCCAGTCGAGCCGCGTCTCGCCGCCGACCGGTCCGGCGAGGGCGCGCCCCAGCAAGGTGGTGCCGAGCCCACGCCGCGCCGGCGCGGTCACCGCCGGCCCGCCGGTCTCGCGCCAGATGAGCCGCAGCCCGCCCACGCCGTCGCGGCTCCAGCTCACCTCGACCCGGCCCCGGGGCGCGGACAAGGCGCCGTACTTCGCCGCGTTGGTCGCCAGTTCGTGCAGCGCCATGGCCACCGACTGCGCCGCCGCCGGCGCCAGGGCGACCGACGCCCCTTGCAGCACGACGCGCCCCTCGTCGCCCAGGCTGAAGGGCAACAGCTCCTCCTCCACCAGCCGCCGCAGATCCGCGCCCTCCCAGCGCGCGTTGGCCAGCAGCTGATGGGCGCGCGCCAGCGCGTTGACCCGGCCGGTGATCACCCGCTTCAGGGTCGAGGCGTCGTCAGCCTGGCTGAGCGCGACCGTGCCCTGCACCACCGCCAGCAGGTTGTTCGCACGGTGGTCCACCTCGCGGGCCAGGAGCCGCATCCGCTCCTCGGCGGCTTTGCGGGCGCTGACGTCCTGCACCGCACCGACGTAGCGGGTCGGCGCGACGCCGTCGCGACCCTGCTCGTAGACCGCCCACCCGATGGCGTGGACCCATCGTACTTCGCCGCCGGCGCGAACGATGCGGTACTCGTGGGGCTTGTCGTCTCGCAGGTCCGCGGTCGCCCGGGCCGCCGCCGGATAGGTGAAGGGCGCGTCCTCGGGGTGGGTTGCGGCGTGCACCATGTCGTAGGTGACCCGCTCGTCCGCGCGGAAGCCGTAGATGCGCTTGGCTTCCGCCGAGCAGAACATCTCGCCGGTCTGCGGCCGCCACTCCCAGACGCCGACCTTCGCCGCGGCGGTCGCCAGATCCAGCCGCTCCTGGCTTTCCCGCAGCGCCAGGGCCGTGGCGCGGTAGGTTGAAGCCGCCGCGATCACCAGGGCGCTGGACAGGCAGTAGAGCGACAGACTGGCCGCGCCGCCCGAGGCCAGCGCCCAGCTGTCATCCGGCGCCAGCACATAGCGCCAACTGAACAGGCCGCCGACCACCATGGCGGTCAGGCCGGCCTCCCAACCGGCAAGGCCCGTGGCGATCAGGATCGCCGGAAACAACAGCATGAACGAGGCGACGTCCGGGATCGCCACGGCGACGAGCGCCCGCAGCCCGAGCGCCAGAGCCGCGAGCACGCCCCCTACGCAAATCTGCACCGCCGGAGCCGGCGCCAGATGCTTCAGACGCCCCGGCAGGTCGAATGAGCTCAGTCGGCCAATCACCGCCTAGGTCCCCTTGGGGCGAATTTGTGTGCGCGGTTGGGGACCTAGGTCAACTGCGGCGCGGCCGTAGCGGCCCCACGCGCGCCCGTAAGCCGGCTCCGCACGCAAATGTGATCATGACCGGAACCGCCGCTGCGGCGGCGGGTTCTTGAGCGCGGGACAATCCAGGGAGACGCCCATGACACGCGCACTGCTTCTGGCCGCCGCAGCCGTGACCGCCCTTTCGCTCGGCGCCTGCAACAAGCGCACGACCGAAGGAAACACGGCGGCGGCCAACACCTCGGCCGCGAACACCGCCGCCGCGCCCGGCCAGACGGGGCCGGTGAACGCCGCGCAGAACGCCCTGGGGGCCGCCGTCGGCGAGACTTCGGCGGCGACCGTAGGCGCCCGCGACACCGACGCCTTCGTGAAGAGCGCCGTCATAGGCAACATGTTCGAGATCGACGCCGCGAAGATCGCCCAGGAGAAGTCCTCCTCGGCGGACGTGAAGGCCTTCGCCAAGACGATGATCACCGATCACACGGCGCTGCTGAAGGAACTGAAGCCGGTGATCGCCAAGGCCGGCAAGACTGCGCCGACCGAACTGGACGAGCGTCGCAAGGGCCTGCTCGACAACCTGCGCGCCGCTGGTCCCAACGACTTCGACAAGACCTATCTCGACCAGCAGGTCGCCGGCCACGAGGAGATGCTGACCTTGCTGAAGGGCTACGCGGAGCACGGCGACAACGCCGACCTGAAGGCGGCGGCGACGAAGGCCACGCCGAAGGTGCAGGCGCACCTCGACAAGGCCAAGGCATTGCAAGCCAAGCTCGGCGGCTGACGAAACCTCCGGCGGCCGTTGGCGGACGGCCGCCGGGACAGGACCTAGGCCGCGCGGGCGGGGGCCGGCGTGCTCGCCGCCGCGCTCGCGCGCTGGCGCAGGATCTCCTTGGCCTTCAGGTGCGAGATCACCGGATAGAGCGCGGCCATCAGCGAGATCATGAACCCGAGGTCGCCGTCGCGGCGGCCCTTGCGGCCGATGTAGCACTTCCAGAACCGCCGGAAGCCGCGGAACACGTTGTCCCACAGCCCGCCTGGCTCGCCGCGGTCCGCCAGGTCGGTCGCCCGCAGCGTGGTGTAGCGGTTGAGGCGCATGACCATGTCGCTCAGATCGTCGTCGACATAGTGCTTGAGCGGCGAGGTGAGCACGCCGGCCAGTTCGCCGTCGAAGAGCACGCCCGGATGCACCCGGTCGGCCTTCCAGCGCTTCACGCCGCGGCGGGCCAGCCGCCCGCCCAGGGTGGTGCCGAAACTGCCGCCCCAGCCGAAGCGGACCAGCACGTCGCCCACATAGTTGTCGAGCGGGACCTTGAACCAGTCGCCCTGGGCCGTCGCCACCGCGGCGCGGATTTCGGCGGTCAGTTCCGGGGTGACGCGCTCGTCGCAGTCGACCTCAAAGACCCAGTCTCCGGTGCAGGCCGCCAGCCCGGCCTCCTTGCGCAGGCCCTCCAGCGGAAAGGCCCCCTCGACGACGCGGGCGCCGGCGCGACGCGCCACGGCGGCGGTTCCGTCCGAGCAGCGATCCGCCACCACCACGACCTCGTCGAAGCCGCCGAGCGTGGCCAGGCAAGCGCCGATGAGCTTCTCCTCGTCGTGCGCACACACCAGAACCGAGATTTTCACGCGCCGCCTCCCCGCGTTAGCACGCGCACCCCTGAAGGTTGCGCTGACTTATAGGTCGGCGAATCCCGGAAACGAAGCAGACTCATCGCGGCCGGGACGCGAGGCCGCAGTTGGCGGGGCCGGAAACTCAGGGGCCCGGCAGAGGTTCAATCTTTGACGTCTCTGGAGATCCCCATGACCGCGCCTGCCCGCATCCTGCTGCAGACCACCATCCCGACCACTGACGACGACTGGTCGATCGCACGCTTCAGCCGGTTGGCGGCGCTGCTCGGCGGCCTGCGCGACGACGCCGGCAAGCCGCTGTTCGAGATCGTCGCCCGCGACCGCGCCGTCACGGCGGCCGACGGCGCCGACCCGGTCCTGGCCACGCTCGACGAGAGCGACTTCGCCGCCCTTTGGCTGTTCGCCGTCGACGTCGGCGACGGCCTATCGGCCGACGAATGCGCCGCGATCAGCCAGTTCCGGCGCCGCGGCGGCGGGCTGGTGGTCACCCGCGACCACATGGATCTCGGCTCGTCCGTCTGCACTTTGGGCGGGGTCGGCGCAGCGCACTTCTTCCACACCAGGAACCCTGAGCCGGACGAAAGCCGGCGGGTCGACGACGATCCCTTCACCACGGACATTCATTGGCCGAACTATCATTCCGGCGCGAACGGCGACGCCCAGGAGGTGACGCCCGTCGGCGAGCTGCATCCGGTGCTGCGCGATCCGGCGGCCGCGGGCGGACCGCTGCGCTACCTGCCGTCGCATCCGCACGAAGGCGCGGTCGGCGCGCCGCCGGACGATCCCACGGCGCGGGTGATCGCCGTCGGCCGAAGCCAGGCGACCGGCCGGGCCTTCAACATCGCCGTGGCCTTCGAGCCGTCGGAGGCCGGCGGCCCGGCCATCGCCGAATCCACCTTCCACCACTTCGCCGACTACAACTGGAGCCCGGCGGACGGCGCGCCGAGCTTCGTCGCCGAGCCGCCCGGCCGCGGTCTCGCCGACATGCCTGAGGCCCAGCGGCAAATCCGCCAGTACGCCGTCAACGTCGCCTGTTGGACCACGGGCCTCGCGCCGCCGGCCGTGTCCGTCTGACTCGCACGTGCCGCTAGCCCAGCCCAGCCTTTTCGACGCTCCGCCCCCCGGCCTGCCGGAGGGCCTGGTCTATCGGCCCGCGTTCCTCTCTCCGGACGAGGAGAGCGACTACGTCGAGCACCTGCGAACCCTGCCGTTCGCAGCGTTCCGCTTCCACGGGTTCGAGGGGCTCCGCCGGGTGGTCTCGTTCGGCTGGCGGTACGACTTCGACCAGGGCGGTCTCAAGAAGGCCGACCCGTTCCCCGGCTGGCTGCGGCCGCTGGCCGAACGCGCTGCAGCATTCGCAGGGCTCGCCCCGGAAGCTTTCGTCCACGCCCTGCTGACCGAATACGCGCCGGGCGCCGGCATCGGCTGGCACCGCGACAGGCCGCAGTTCGAGGACGTCGTGGGAATCTCGTTCCTGGCCCCCTGCCGTCTCCGGTTCCGCCTGCGCGAAGGCCGCGGCTGGCGTCGCGCGGCTCTCATCGCCGAGCCGCGCTCGGCCTATCTGCTGCGCGGCCCGGCCCGCCAGGTCTGGGAGCACTCGATCCCGCCGATGGACGCGCTGCGCTACTCGATCACCTTCCGCAGCTTCCGCCCGGACGTGCGGCCGCGGTCCGAGCTTTAGCCGAAGGCGCCGCCTCCCACGCAGCGTCTTCGGCTGAGCCGGCGCCGGAGCCTGCCCGCGAGGGGCGTTGCAGGCAGGCTCCGGGGAAGCTCGATCAGAAATCGAACTTCAGGTTCACGCCATAGGTGCGCGGCGCGCCGAGCGCGGTCGTCGTGCCGGTGCCGGTCGTCAGCTTCTGAATGGCGTACTCCTCGTCGAGCAGGTTGTTCACCCACAGCTCGATCCCGAGGTTCTCCTTCGGCCGGTACTCGAGCGAAGCATTGACCAGGTGGAAGGCCCCCTGCTTCATCAGGTTGTCCGGCTCGAACACATAGCCGTCGTTGTAGCTATAGAGCGCCGAGGCCCGCACCTCGCCCCACTCGCCGACGGTCATGGTGTAGCTGGTGCCGAGGCTGGCGGTGAACTCCGGCGCCAGCGGCGTGCGGTTGCCCGACACGTCGCCGAAGCAGGTGATGAAGCCGCCGGTGGCCGGGCCGGTCACAACGCCGGGGTTCTTGGTCCCCCGCAGATCCGCCGGGCAGCTCGCCGGATTGGGATAGACGATCGGCGCCTGCGGAACCGTCGAGGTCGGACCGCCGCCGCCGAACTTGTGGAAGCGCGAATCCAGCACCGTCAGGCCGCCGAAGATGCGCCATTCGTAGGTCGGCCGGGCCTCGAACTCGAGGTCCACGCCGTCCACCTTCACCGTGGCGGCGTTCAGCAGAAGGTTTTGGCCGGGGTTGGCGGCCGCCGCCGAACGGACCTGGTAGTCGTCGATGTCGTAGTGATAGGCGGCGAGGTTCAGTCGCAGCCGGCGATCGAAGAACTCCGACTTCAGGCCGGCTTCATAGGCCATGATGTACTGGGGCAGGACCGGCGGGCTGAGCGGGCTCTGCAGGCTGAACGAGCCCGCCTTGAAGCCGCGGTTCACCGAGCCGTAGACGTTGATGTTGTCCGTCAGGTCGTGGCGCACCGCGACCCGGTAGGTCACTTCGCTGTAGCTCAGCTTGTCCGGGTGGCTCGCGGTCGGCCCGAAGGCGCCGCTGAGCAGGATCGGCGTCTGGTTGCCGTCGAACTTGCGCTGATCCTCGGTGTAGCGGATGCCGCCGGTGACGTGGGTCTTCGGCGTGATGGCGTAGGTCGCCTCGCCGAAGATCGCATAGGAGTCCGTCGTCAGGTCCGACAGCACATGCACGCCGCGCAGGCTTTGAGCCGCGAAGGCGACGCCGCTCTGCCCCTGGTCGGTGTCCGCCTCCGAGCGCAGGTAGAAGACGCCGGTCTGCCACGAGAACGGCTCGGTGTTGGTCGAGGCGAGACGCAGTTCCTGCTGATACGAGCGGGTCTTCGAGATGTAGTCGATGGCGACCAGGTTCAGCGGTCCGCCGTCGACGTCGAAGTTGCTGTGGTTGCGCATCCGGCGCATGCCCGAGATGCTGGTCAGGGTGGCGAAGCCGAGGTCCAGGTCGGCGGTTGCGCTCAGGCCCCACGTCCTTTGCCGGGTCATGGCGGCCTGGTCGGCCGTGGAGTCGAAGCCGCCGGGGCTGGTGAACCCGCCCGTGCCGACGACGTCGTCGTCAAGGCGCCAAGCCAGGGCCGTGTTGTCGTCGTTCTTGAAGTAATCGCCGGCGAGGGTCAGCTTCAGCGAGGAACCGCGGTAGACGATCTTCGAACGCGCGCCCCAGTATTCCTGGAGCTTGATGTCCTCGTTGCGGGTCAGGTTGCGGCCCCAGCCGTCGCCCTGATCCGAGCTGGTGAGGGCGAGGTCGGCGCTGATGTGGTCGGTCAGCGGACCGGCCAGATAGACCTGGCCGCTGACCGTATCGTAGTTCGCGTAGCCGACCTGCCCCTTCAGGACGAATTCCTGGCCCGGGTCGCGGGTGATGATGTGGATCAGGCCGCCGGTGGCGTTACGGCCGAACAGGGTGCCCTGCGGCCCCTTGAGCACTTCGACCCGGTCGATGTTGTTGAAATTGTTGATCGCCTGGCCGAGGTCGCCGAGATAGACGCCGTCAACGTAGATCGCGTTCGCACCCTCCTCGCCGGCGGCGGCGTTGGTGGTGCCCACGCCGCGAACGAAGAACAGGCCGCTGGGGCCCGAGCGGGTCATCTGCACGCTGGGCACGATCTGCGGCAGGGCGTTCGTCGCCGAGATGCCGACGTTCTCCAGGGCCGAGGCGGTGACGGCGGTCACCGCGATCGGCACGTCCTGCAGGTTCTCGGCGCGCCGCTGGGCGGTGACGACGATTTCTTCGAGCGTGCCGACGGGCGGCTCCTGAGCCGGAGCTTCCTGGGCCATCGAGGGCGAAGCTGCGCCCCAAACCAGACCCGCCAGCGCGACGCCAGCCAGCAAGTTGGCGCGCGACAGATTCATACGTTGAGACACAGGACCTTCCCCAATTTTCTTTGTTCGAATTCGCGACCAGCGCCCGCACGGAACGGCCAGCCGCCGCGTCCCGCGCCCCGTCGAGCGCGCCCCCCGTTGGGCGCACCCCAGCTTCAGCTCCGACGATGGGTCGGAGGCTCACCCAAACGCATGGCGCAGTGATCGCGTATCAACACGCTTGTTCAGGATCTACAGCCGCGGTGTCAATGCGGAACATGGTCGGCACGGTGACGCTAGGAACAACGTTCGGCGAGCAGCGAGAGGGCGCCGCCCGAGGCGGCTGACGCTACTATCTGGTGCAACCGCAACCATAGAGACATCAGTTATATTACTGTTTTACTTCATAAGTTTTAGCTTCGAGGCGACAAAGCTCGGATGCGCACGACGACGCCAGGTGTGGTCGGCCATTGGCGGCGACCTGTGGCCGTACGCCCCTTAATTATGAGACTAGATTGTCACCTCGGGCTTTCTCCCCTATAGATCAAATCTCGGGTTTTTAGGGATCATCGGCGGATGCAGGCTCAAGCGATGCGGCAGACTCGCCACGTCTCCCGAGAGGTGAGGCTCGCCATCCAGCAGAGCCCGGAGAGCATCCGCAGCCTCGCCGAGCGATACGGCGTCAACCCCAAGACCGTCCGGCGGTGGCGGTCGCGCAGCTCCACCGAAAGTCGGAAGACGGGTCCCCACGTCCCGCGGTCCACGGTGCTCACCCCAGCCCAGGAAGCCTTGATCGCGGCCGTGCGGCGCACGACGCTCCTGGCGCTGGACGACTGCCTCTCCGCCGTCCAGGCGTTTGTGCCGGGACTTACGCGAGCTTCGCTGCATCGGTGCCTGCGGCGTCATGGCCTGTCGCGCCTTCCTAAGACGCCGAGGCGCGCCGAGCCCGGGTGGTTCGACCTCCATGTGCTCGACCTGGGTCAGGGCGCCGGTCGTTCGCTGTTCGTGGCCGTGGAGCGGACGACCAAATACGTCTTCGCCGAAGTTCGCGAGGCGGCCGGAGCCGAGACTGCGGCCGCCTTCCTGCGCAATCTGGCGCAGGCCGTTCCCGGACACGTCCGGGTCATCTGCACGGAGCCCGGCGGCCCCTTCGCCGGCGAAGCCCCCGAGTTCGCACTGGCCTGCGCGGTGGAGGCGGTTCAACATCGCCGAATCGAACCTGGCTGGCGCCGCGATCAGATCATCCGGGTGGACCAGCTGGTGCGGCAGGCGGTCGGCGAGCACAGCCCCCGGGCTCTCGCCCGCAGCCTTCGGCGGCTTGTCGGGCTCTACAACGGACGCAGCAGCCTGATGGCCCTGGGCGGCCGGGCGCCGGAAGCCCACATGATCCGGCAGGCGAAGCACGTCAGCGAGGCCGACCGGCGGGGACAGCCTGGGCGGACGCGCCTGTCGGCGGAGCCGCGTGCCGGGCGGCGCGATCCACGCGGCACGCGCGACGCCATTTTGCAGGCCGCGCGCGCCGTGCTCGCCCGGGTGGGGCCGGAAGGCGTCAGCCTCTCGGAGGTCGCCCGAGCGGCCGGCGTGAACCGTGGAACGGCCTACCAGCACTTCAAATCGCGGGAGCAGCTCATCGCCGCCACCGCGGAGTGGAGCTCAGGGCAGCTGAAGGCCGCGGTGTTCGGCGATTCCGTCGCGTCGGCGGAACCGGGCAGGCCGGTGGAGGTGGCGCGCGTCGCGAAGGGCCTGGCGAATTTCGCCGTCCGCCACCCGGAGATGGGTCAAGCCTGGCTGTTCCAGACGCTGTCTTCGGCGGATCCCTCGCAGGATCCGTTCTGGCGGGAATACCACGCGCGGGGTTCGCGGCTGCACAGGACGGAGATGGCGGTCGAGGGCATCGACGAGGAGGTGCTCTCGGTCGTCATGCTGGCCGGCGTGTTCCTCTGGCCCATGTGGACCGGCGTCAAGGGAAGGACCGAGGCCGAGCGTCAAGCCTGCGCGGACCGGCTGGCCCACGAACTCCTGCGGCTCTCCATGTACGGCGTGCTCAAGCCGGAGCACTTCCCCGACCTCGCCGCCGAGCTTCAGCAAACCGCGCCGCGACCGCCGCGGGAAGCGGCGGCCGCCGATTCCACATCGAGATCGGGCTGATCTTTTTTCCGCTCATCCCGCTCTAGCGGCCGACGCTGGCGAGCTTCGACGTGTCGGCCGAAGCCGACGCCGTCGGTTCGCCCTCGAGCTGGGCGATCAGCGCCGGGTCGCGCCCATAGATGTCCTTGCGCAGGCTCAGGCCCTGCGAGGTCGGGGCGGCGGTGAAGTAGACGAGATAGACCGGCACCGGGTCGGGCAAGTCGACACGCGTCTCCGCCGGGCCCGGCTCCTCGCCCTCGGCGACCACCGCCTCGTCGAGCAGCCACTTGGCCAGACGGGTCGCATCCTCCAGGCGCACGCAGCCGGCGCTGGCCAGCCGCTCCTCGCCGCCGAACAGATCCCGAAGCGGGCTGTCGTGCAGGTAGACGCCCAGCTCGTTCGGGAACATGAACTTCACCTGGCCCATCATGTTGCCGGGACCGGGCAGCTGGCGGATGCGGACAAGTTTCTTGCCGGCCGCGACCGCGCGCCAGTTCACCTGGGCCGGATCGAGCCGCTCGGCGTTGTCGCTCCAATCCGACAGCGCCTCGAAATTCTGCGCCTCGAAGTAGCTGAGCCCGCGCTTGACCACCTTCGGCGCGACCGACTTGGCGATCAGGTCCGGCGGTACGTTCCAGTAGGGTCGGAACACGGCGAAGCGGACCACCGCGGCCATGGCCGGCGTCGGCGCGTTGGGCCGGCCGACCACCACCTTCATGCCGTCCACCGGCTCGCCGTCTTCGTAGGCCCACAGCCGCTGAGCGGCGACGTCGACCAGGATGTAGCGGCGGCCCAGGTCCACCGGCAGCGCGCGCGCCCGCTCGAGGTTGGCGCGGATGACCGCCACGTTCGGCCCGTCGTTGGCGATCTCCTCGGCGAGCGCCGTGCGCAGCCGCAGGTAGATCGAGTTCATCTGCGCGATCGAGGCGATGCCGGCCTTCAGCGACGGCGCGGTGGCGACCCGGTCCAGCACCTCGCGGCGGGACATCTCCGGCGAGCGGAACTTCGGATCGCTGTAGAGCAGCTCGGCGGCGGGCTTGACCCGGTGCAGGTCCGCGCCCCAGTTGGCCAGCGCCGTCGACAGCATCAGCTCGACGGCCGCCTGCTCCTCGCGGTCGCCGCGCGCGCGGCGCAACGCCTCGGTCAGCTCGTCCGGCTGGTAGTGCGCCGGGTCGAGCCCGTCGGCGGCGACGTTGCGCAGCCTGGCGATGAACTGCTTGGCTTCGGGCGAGAGCTTGCCGCGCTGGAACCACAGCGGACGGCCCTCGCGCGAGGCGTAGAAGGCGGCGAGGTCCGGGTCGGCGTCGGGCTCCGACAGCCGCGACGACATGACCTCGCTCATCGGATTGGACTCGGCCGCCGCGAGCGCCGCCGCAGCCGCGCCGTGCGCCGGCAACGACATCGGCCCGGCCACGCCGCCGGCGAGAATGGTCAGGGCCAGCACCCAGCTGGACCGCGGCTTGAACCGGCTCGGATGAAACGCCATCGCCACGCCCCTCAGCGCGGCGCGCCGGCGCTCGCGCCGACGTGTTTCATCGACGCGCAGGCCCGCTCCATGCACTTGTCTCCCTCAGCCCCTGCTTTGCTGGAAAACGAAACAAGCCGAGCCTGTTCCGCGGCCTGCCTTGCGGCAATTCCATTTCCCGCGTCCATCCGGCCTGCGCCCGATTTCCTGTGCAAAATTAGTCATCGCCGCGGACTCGAGGCCCGCAGCCGCCTTAGCAATGGCGCGGCGTTGATGGCGTTAATGCGGCGGCGCTTGATCCGATTACGGCGTGTTGCGCGGGAGCCTCAGCGCGCCTCGGCTTCCCAGGCCAGGAACTCCGGCGTCTGCAGCAGCCGCTCGCCGTACTCCCCGCCCCGACCGGTGTCGCCGTAGTCCGACAGCCGCACGCCGTAGGTGCGAAGACGGGTCGCCACCGGGGTGAAGAAGGCGTCGGCCACGCCCCATTCAGCGCCGCCGAGCCACGGGCCGCCGAAGCGCTGCAGCAGATCGCTCCAAAGCCGGGCGATACGCCGCAGGTCCTTGTGCGTCGCCTCGGACAGCTCGGCGACCTTCGGCACGGCCCGCAGATCCATCGGGCACTCGCCGCGCAGCGAGGAGAATCCCGAATGCATCTCAGCCGCCGCCGCGCGCGCCAGAGCCCGGGCGGCCAGGTCCTTCGGCCAGAGCCCCGCCTCGGGGAATTTCTCGGCGACATATTCGCAGATCGCCAGAGAATCCCAGACGACGATCGCGCCGTCCTTCAGCACCGGCACATGGCCGCTGGGGCTATGGGCGGCGATCGCCGCCTCGGTGCGCGCGCCCTGCCGCAGCTCGATCAACGTCTCGGAGAACTCCGCGCCGGCCTTCTTGAGCACCAGCCATGGGCGCATGGACCAGGTCGACCACGCCTTGTTGCCGATGACGAGTTCCATGCCTTGAGGCCTCCTGCGCCGGGGGATGATTAGCTTGCGGTCTCCGCGCTGTAACGCGCGATGAGGCCGGTGCGGATCGTATAGCGGTAGACGTGCGTGAAGATCAGACCCGCCAGCCCGAGGTAGATCACCGCCAGGCCAGCCGCGACCGCCAGCATGCTCCAGGG
>Ga0164243_10004481_pt1 | contig 21863 bp, 20 predicted proteins | sample OricompcompostOP_FD_108781 | JGI IMG/M metagenome (GOLD analysis project Ga0164243, IMG submission 108781) | Organic Plus compost microbial communities from Emeryville, California, USA - Original compost - Organic plus compost (OP) | ecosystem: Engineered > Solid waste > Mixed feedstock >...
CCTGACGCCGTTGCAGAAAAAGATCTTCGAGTACTCGACAGGATACCTCGGCTCTCCGAAACTGTCGGGACAGCAGATCATGTCTCGACTGGGGATAACTCAGGGTCAGTTGAGCTACAACAAAAGCCTGATCGTGAAGGCGGTGGAGAGAGCTCGTGGCCACTGACAACGAAGAGGTGTTGGAGGAGCCGGCGCTGTCTACGTCGACCACGGCCGAGTCAGATCCAACGGCGGCTGTGCGGGAATTCGCACGTTGGAGCGATCAGAAAGTAAACTCCTCCGTAAACGCATCGCAAGCGTCTGTGCAGACTGCGCCGGTGCCGGTTCTTCCTGAGGTGACCCTTACCGGGTACCGCGCCGGCGCGCCGGAACAGGTTCTCTGCGTACAGATCGGCGGGTTCTATCTTGAGAAATACACCGGCTACGACTTTCTGCTCATGCAGCGGGCGGCCGAGGCAGCGGGAATTCGCCTCGATATAGTCAGTGCCTTTCGCCTCATGGAGGAGCAGGAGAGGCTCTACCGTGAGAGACAGGATCCGCGTATCCGTGCACGCAAGGGCCAGGCCGCGCGCCCCGGCTTCTCGAACCACCAAAGCGCTATCGCTGCGGACATTCGCGTCAACATGACTGTCGCGGACAAAGCGCAGCGCCGCTACTCGAAGGAGTACCTCTGGCTGAAGGAAAACGCGGCGCTGTACGGCTTCGACAACGAGGAGGTGCCGTCGGAGCCGTGGCATTGGCGTCATCGCGAACGCCGTCTCGTGGGTCAGGCGGTAGACCTTTCTAAGCTCCAGAGCAGCATTCGCCCCGACGGTGCCTTGCTCGCAGCGGTCGATAACGGTCGGATCAATTACGAGTTGTTCGCTTCTCGAGACCTGTACGACAAGACGAAAGCAATGTCGCGATCTATCCAGATGCAGACAACGAGTCGCGACACCATCTTCGCAAACCTCGGTGAGGCGTCCGTGTACCAGAGCGCCGGTGCTCTGAACTACGTGGCGCTATACACGAAGGCGCGACAGCAGGCTCGTGAAGAGCTGCCAAAATTCAAGGAAGAGACGCTCGACGCTCTCGTCTACAATTTCGAGACGGGCGAGTGGGGCGACAAGGAGCCGGTCTGATGTCCTTCGACACGCACTACCAGATCGTACCACTCGATCAGCAGACGGGCGGCCCTAAGGTATTCACGTTCGGCTTCACCAGCGCGGTCGCAGTCCGCGGGCCGCAGAAGCTCATCAACCGGTGGCTGAAATGCCTCATGACGCCGAAGGGGTCCGATCCGTCGAACCTCGAGTACGGAACCGGTTTCGGAAACCTCTACGGCTCTAACATTACGAGTACGCAGGACCTCATCGACGCCGTTGCGCTGTTCGTTGAGGACTGCAATGCCCAGATGCGTGCGATGGACCAGCGCAATTTTCCGCCGGACGACGAGCGTCTCAAATCTGCTACTCTGTCCCGTGTCCTCGAGGTCCCTGGCGGGTTCGAGGTTACCGTCGAGATTCGTAACGTTGCCGGCGAACGAGTGGTCGCGTCGCTGCCCCGAGTCGCGTAGGAGACTCCCATGGCTTCGGTCGTTATCAACACGCAGGACCTGGTCGCCGCAGACCGGTTTCTCACGCAGTACCTTCAGGAGAACATCCCTGACGCAGACTTTAGCGTGGGCTCCGCTAACCGCGACTTTACGATCAATGCAATGGCTTACATCGTGGCGTACCTCCAGAAGGAGATGCAGACGATCAGAGATCGTCGTTCACTTCTGGCTCTAGCGCACATGCCGGCGGATGAGGACGTTGATGAGATGGCCGACGCCATCCTCTCCAACTGGTTCCTTCGGAGGAAGAGCGGCCAGAAGGCGCGCACCGTAGCGACGGTGCACGTGTCGCGTGCGGCGGATACGCCGCTGCCCCCCTCGACACGTTTCTCCAGGAGCGGGACTGTCTTCGTCCCTGACTATCCGACGACGGTCATGTTGTCGGCCTCCGAGTTCCGGCCTGTTACCGGTGCGGATGGAGTGATCCTCGATTACACGATCGATATCCCTCTCGTCGCAGTCTCCGAGGGGGCAGCTGGAAACATCCCACCGGGTCGTTTCTCCGGGGTGGATACGTTCAGCCCGTACTTCCTCTACGCCGAAAACGTAAGCGAAGCCGTCGACGGCAAGGACAAGGAGTCGACGGCAGGCTTCCTCGAGCGAGCGCCTACGGCAATCTCTACCAGGAACCTGAGTAACGCCAGGGCGATCGACGCAGTTCTTCGCGACCGGTTTGCCACCGACCACATTCTCGTCGTCGGTATGGGCGAACCCGAGATGCGCCGTGATCTGAGTAGTGAAGATGTTACGGGGCTGCGTATGCACGTAGGTGGTCACTACGATGTGTACGCGAACCTCGCCCGTACGGAGGTCGTGGAGACGCACCCTATCGGCGGCACGTTCACGCGTCCTGACGGGACGATCAACGTACTCAGGGACGAATCTGGAATCGACTTTACTGCGTCGGTCAAACGCGGCGACGTGCTCCGTGTAGTGGACGGGCTTCCCGCCGTGCCCCGTGAATTCATCGTTACCGCGGTCCGAAAGGACGAGCTCGAGGTTGGGCCGAACGGTGCGTTCAGTGTCGCTACCGATGAGACGGACCCTGAGACGTTCGTCAAGTACACGGTCGGAAGGCTCGCGCCCGGGTTCAGCGACCTTGTCGGCGCCACTTCCCCGCGGCCGGCAGGGCAGACGTCTCGGAGAAGCCGCATTGAAAACGGCGTAATGCTGCGGGGCCGGCCCCAGTATGCGATCCGAAAGGTCGAGGTTGTCGACGCACAGGGTAATGCCGAGCTGCTCGACACACGTGTGAACGGCGTACCTGCGCGCGGTCAGTATCAGGTGGTTGGCCTGGTGCCGGCCGTGGCCCAGTCGGCTCGGGCCACTACCGCGATCTACGTGAGCCCTGTCTACGCCGGCCGTTCTTTGAAGGTGACGTACGACACGCTCGTCGGCTACGACGAGATCCAGACGTTCGTGACCGACCGTTTTGAGCGCATCGTCTGTGCCAATGGGCTGGTCAAGGGTCGCCACCCGGTCTACATCGAGGCCAATATCTCCGTGCAGGGGCAGGGGGGCGTAGACGCTGACGCGATCTCCGCGAGTGTGGCCGCGTACGTCAACAACTTCCCGCCAGGGCAGGTCATCGACGTCAGCTCTGTAACGCGGCACATCCGTACGGCGTTCCCTCAGATCGTTGCAATCATGGGTCCCGTCGAGCTCAGCTACAAGCTACTCGCTCCCGACGGGCAGGTGTACGCCTACCAGACGCGAGACCTCGTCTCAATCACGCCTAATCCGCTGGGCAACAGTGCTCGTCTCGTCAACGGTTTGAGCCTGCGGGATATGATCGTTGGAGCGGACCTCAGCCCTGACGCCGCGCCTGCGAACGCAGCCGTGGTTGTTGCTGCTAACACAAAGCTCCGTGGGCAGATGCTTACGCTGGGGGTTAGCGATCGAACGGTTCGCTACCTGTGCAGGGCTTCGGACATCAACGTCACGCAGGTGCTCTGATGGCGCTCATCAGTCGGAACGCGAAAACGCTCATCCACGGTCTCTCCGATTTTTGGTTGCGGTTCTTCCGTGACATCAAGGATCTGGAAGCACTCTACGAAGGGACGCAGATCCTGGTTGGCCAGGCTTACCTCGACCTCCTGAACGACGTCCTCAATGTGAGCGTATCGGAAGCCCCGCTATTCCGTAAAGAATACTACCGTCTGATCACGGTGCGTGAAGACCAGGTCGCCTTCCGTGACGGTCGGTATGTCGCACCCCTGGACGACTACTTCCACGCGATCCCGCAGCTTCACAACAAGGTGTTCTCCCCTACCGCGGCGCTGGAAGACGGTGTCGATTACACGGTCAACGGAAGAGAGATCACCTTCAATACCGACCCAACGAACCCGGCGCCAAACGGATACGCTAACCGCGGTGTCGAGGTAGCGACGGGAGGCTTCTACCGGGCGGATGTGGGCCTCGATTGGACTGCGCTCGCTCAGAAAGGCGACGAGCTCGTTACCGGCGGCGGGGAGGTCTACAAGATCATCCACGTCACCCGCGAGCGCGTGGCACTCGCCAGGGAGACGCCTGCGCCGGTCCCGCCGGCTGCGACGACAGGGTTCGCCGCGTCTATCCGGAGAGCGGGGGTCTCGACACCAATTCCTGGAGAGGGGTACTTCGCGCAGCCGGGTGTGATCCGTGTAACCGAGACCGCTTTCTGGGCCATCGATGCTGCTGTCGACTCGCCTTCTCTCTACCAGAACTTCGGCCATTTCTTTACCGAGAAGCGCGTTGCTTCGGAGTCCTACCGAGCACTTATCCGCGGGCTCATGCAGCTCTACGTGCTGGGTCCGGCTATCGACCGTATCGAGAGCGCCCTGAACGTGATCGCAGGGCTCCCTGTGGTTCGTGATGACGGTGAAGTCCTCCAGGGCTACGTCGACGGAGTCGACAAGAGTGGCGCCGGTGCGCGCCTTTCGGGCAGCGGGCGGCTCCGGACATCCGACCACGTCTTCACGGCTGGTGACGTTGGCGCCTTCATTGTCATAGATGCCACTGATCACGCAGCCAACCTCGGTACGTACCGTATCTCGGTCGTAGAGAATGAGCGCACCGTACTCCTCCAGCCCGGGGAGAATGCTTTCGTACCTGACGCCAACATCGTATGGCGCTTGTCCAGGACGAACGTCCAGACGGTAATGACGAGTAGGGATATCTACGAGTTCCCGCTGAGTACGCCTGTACTGGCTTCGGTGAAGGAGCCGACAAACTGGGGGAAGTTGACCTTCCGGGCGTTCGAGCCGATGACAAGCGCTGCCCGCGTTACCGACTACGTGAAAGATCCGGAGTGGTGGCACAACATCGTCATCCCAGAAGAACTGCTTCCTGGTCGGAGCGCTCCTGATCGCGCGGTCACCCCACAACTGTACCCGAACAAGATCGGTCCCGCTGGCGCGGCAAAGATCGGAGATCCGGGCTTTTATATCGGGGCAGACGAGAACAAACAGCTCGCCGTCCGTGCATACCGACACCACGCGAATTTCATCCTGTTGGATCGCTTCCTCAAGTTCCACCTCTTCGCTGTAACGATCCACCCATCGGTGAACCTGTCGGGGGTTCTGGCTACGGAGATCCATGCGCTCATCAAAGAAGTGAAGCCTCCGCAGACGATGCTCTACTTCCAGCCGGTGACGACGTTTGCAGACGCTGTTGGAGCGGCAGAGACGTTGAACGCCGTGGCGAAGAACAAGCGCAGGGATGTGTTCCATGTGGTAGACAACCGTCTTCGGATCGGCGGCGACTGGGTGATCGGAATGGCCTTCCGCTACGCGAACCCCGAGGGGTGGGCCCTGGACTTTGGCACCGGCTCCGACTACACCGCCGTTTGTATTGGAGGCGCCGATCCTACGGTTCAGCCCCCGGACGGCGGCGGCTACATCATCGACCGCGCCCTGTACGTGCGCGCGTACGAACCAAGTCTATAATTGGGGTCCGCCCCTCCTACCCGCAGGGACCTACATGACTTCTTTCGCTGCCCAGACCTCTGCGCCGCTCCGCGGCGACCTCCGCATCACCGTGAGAGACTCGCGTACCGGTGAGCTGCTGCGCCGATTCCAGATTCGCAATACGATTACGCAGAACGCCCTGCGCGCCCTTGTGAAGCTGCTCGCCCAGAAGGCTACGACTGCCGCGAGTCAGCTCCGTTTGAGCGAGCTTCGCGTGGGCACGGGGACGGTGCCCCCCGTGCGCACCAACACAAGTCTGGGCGCGCAGGTTGCGAGCGTACCGCTTCTGGACGAGAACCTTGTGCTAGCCCTGTCCGACCCGTTTGAAGTGAAGGTCATCGCCACGCTCGAGGGCAGCAGCGTACCTGACGGTACCGTGCTGACGGAGGCCGCGCTCTACCTTGCTGGCGACGGTGAGGGAGGGGCCCCCTGGATGTTCTCCAGGCAGATCCATCCAGGCATCGCCGTAAACGGCGCTCTCAGCGTCGACTACGATTGGCGAATCGCTTTCACGGCCTGAACTTTACCGCGTAAACGAGGGTTTTCTCTATGGCCACGCAGATTGTCGATTTCAAGAAGTCGGGGGCCGACGCAGACTCGGGGGAGAACATTCCGAGTGCGGTTCGCCCTTACTCGGATCAGGAAGATGCGACCGCAGCGGTCTTCAATCGGCCTGTCGAGAACCTCCGCGGGCGTACGGAGACGGTCCGCACCCTTCTCGAGTCGCTGCTTTATCTGAACGACGCGGACCGCGCACTCCTCCTCTCCGGAGGCGGCGTCGTGAACTTCAGCGGTACGCGGATCGAGATTACGCAGAACCTCGTCCTGCGCCCGTTCCTTGCGACCAGGATGAGCACTGGCGCTAAGCTGTTCATGGGTACACCCGGTGGCGCGGGCATCACGGTTCAGACGATCGCGTCCACCGTTGGCGCAGTAAATCCTCCGCGCGCCTACTCAGGCGCAAACAAGATCTCCTTCGACGTCTCCGGCGTGTCCGGCGGGGGTGGTGTAGCTATCACTGTTGACGGATCCCCCGCCGACAACTTCCACATCACGCTCGATACGACGTCGGTGACCTGCCAGCAGGTCGTGAACGCTCTAAACGCCTACGCACCGTTCGTGAGTGCGGGTCTCGTCGCTCTGACGACCACGGGCGCCTCCGCATTCCCGCCAGCCGCCGCCGATGGTGTCTCGCGGAGACTGGCGGGGGCCGTCGACGCTGAGCGGCACACAATCACGCCGGGCGGGCTTAGCGCCTTCTTTTCGGACCCCGCGAATGCGCTGACGGACGGCGATACGCTGTGCGTGTGGTACGACGATCTCGTCATGTCGGGCTACGGGGGTCGTCGGCAGTCCATTGCGCAGGCCCCTGAACTCAGCGACGTCGTTGATGGTAACCTCTTTCTGCTCCGGCGCTTCCCCGAGCGAATGCCGCAGGCCCTTCCTATCGCCACTGTTGAGGATGGACGTCTGTTCTTCATCAACGGCGTCGACATGGTGAACGGAGATAGCGCCGAACTTTCCGGAGTGTACCTCCGCACGGTGGGCGGCACTGTCACCGGTCCGGTCACGTTCGAAGATGCGATTCAGAGCCGTGGCGGCGTCCAGTACCTCGGAATGGTGCCCCACACCGTCACCAAGGACTCGATCGTTGGGACGAGCTACGCCTGGAGTCCGTCTAACGGCAACCTCATCCAGGTCGATACAACCGGTATTTCAAATCTTTCGATCAACATGCCTGCGGCAACCGGTTTCGAGGGCCAGGTCGTTACGATCGTGAAGACGGAAGGTCCGGGCGGCTGGGCGGGTCGGTTTGTTGTGTCGAACCTCGACGTAGCGACCGTCGAGATGTTCAACACCGGCGACACGCTCGTAATCCAGGCGTGTGCCGGCGCGTGGCGGGTTATCGGCGGAAACACGGATACGCGCAGCCTTTGGATCAACCGTACGGTCTCAAACCCCGCTAGCGTCTATACCCTGGCAGCCTACGGCCCTCGGTCCGTGATCCTGACGAACGACAACGGCGGTGACCTGACGCTCGAGCTTCCCGCGGCGTCGAATAGCGTCGGTCGTCTGGTCACACTCGTACGCACGAAGGGTGATTGTTTCGTTCGTACTCCGGAAACATTCCTCGACGGTAACGTCGGGCAGCCGTCTCCGTCGGGACACCAGGTCGCAGACAAGATGTCCCTGATCGCCACACCCTTCGGCTGGTACAGGATCTGACCTATGGACGCACAGATCGAAGATCTTGCGAGAAAAGCCTTGTCGCTGAAAGACGAAAACACTAGCACGGTGTGGCGTCTTATCGGGGGTGCGATCGTAGCTATCGGCGTATGGTGGCTCAAGTATCAGCTCGACAAGAAGAACGCCGAGCTCGCGCAGCTTAGGCTCGCTGCCAGGGTCGCGGAGGTGGAAGCGGAGAAGCACGCCGCAGAGGCTGAGCTTGCGGGGTACACCTCGGTAATGCAGTACCACAGGGCCCTTGCAGCGGAGGCGCTAAAACGAGCAAAAGATCTGGCGGAGAAGGCCGCAGCGGCTGAGGCCGCGCACCGGGAGCGGGTGCTCAAGCTCCGTGCGGTCGAGGAGAATGATTGGGACACGCTCAACCAGATTGCGGGGATTCGATGAAGAAGGTCCTCACGCTGATCCTCGCCACCTCCCTGCCGCTACCCGCTACGGCAGAAATGCTGGTCCTTCCCAAGTGGTCGATGTGTGAAGGGGGGACGCGCGCCTGCTACACGCATCGTGACGCCGTATTGCTCCTCGAACTGGATTCGGAGCTCGCTCAGTACCGTGAGGCTCGGCTCCCTGAGCAGATTGAAAACCTGAAGCTGGCTCTCGGGGAGGAAGAAAAGGCCCGGGGTGAAGTCGAGAAGCAGGTAACGCTCCTTCGGAAGAACGGCGAAGCGTGCTACTTGAGCAACGTCGATCTCATGAGGCAGGTAACCGCTCTCGAGGTGGAGAAAGCCTCGTCGGTTAGCTTCGGATGGTACGTAGCGGGCGGACTGCTGCTCTTCGTTGGCGGCGCCGCCGCCGGTATGGCGCTCAGCCGTTGACAGGTAAACAGCGCCCTGTGTAAGATCTTCGACAAGGTAGGCGGAAGGTTGTCCGGCTAGACGAAAGCCGCCAGGCGCGACGGCGCCGCAGCTCCTGTACGGCGTCAGGTCAAAGCTCCCCGCGGGGCCCGCAGTTGCGGTGATCTGACGATAGGGCGGGGGCACACAGCCCGGGGTCGCGGTGGCCTCGATAAGGAGATGGGTGGGGACCCATCGATACGCACTGCATTCGAGGCGTCGCCTCGGACCCCGCTGAAGGACCCTGCCTCCTCCTGAACCTGCCCGGCACCTTGAGAACCGGCGGCTACGGAGGGGCAGGGTCCTTTGGTTTCTACGCGAAAGGTATCGGGGTGTTCGGCGGCGCCACCGGGACCACCGTGTGCGTCAGCGTCCAGCTGTGGATGATGCCTGCCATCATCGCGCGCGGGGGCCGCTTCGACGGCGACGGCAGGCCCACCGGCACCACCGCCAGCAGCAGGGGCGCCAGGGGCGCCGGCGCAGGCACGCCGGAGGCGTAGGTGGGCAGGAGAAAGGCCGGGGTGCTCAAGACGGCCCAGGCCGCCCGCAGGGCCCCTTCCAGCGCGGTGAGGAAGGGCAGGGGGACCGGGGAGACCACGAAGGCCGGGGCCAGCGCGGGCAGGAAGACTCCCTGGGCCGCGCCCTTGGCAGCCTCGAGCGTCGCCGGGTTCAGGTGCTGCATCCCCTGCGCGTGCGCCCAGAAGGCCCGGAACCAACGCTCCGCGGCCTCCGGCGGTCCCGCCGGGGGCGTCGGCTCGTCCAGCCGTATCAGCCCGTCGACGAGGTCTGGGAGGGCGAGGGCCATCAGGGCTTCGTCCAGGCGAGGGGGTAGTACCCCTCGAAGCGGAAGTCATCCTCGGCCCGCGGCCGGTCGATGACGAACTTCGCCGTCAGGATGGACTCCTGGCACTCGTCGCAGATGCAGGCGATGAGCGTGCCGTTCTGGCGGAGTTCGAGGCCGCGGTCGCAGGTCTTCTCGCAGTGGGTGCACTTCTCGCTCACAGAATGATCTCCTCCGGCATTTCCGGATCGATGAGGTTGAGGCCCAGGATGGTAAAGCCGGTGGCGTCGAGCTCAAGCGTCTCCGGGATGAACTCCCCCATGGAGCCGTAGCCCCCCTTGATCCGATTGTGCTCGTCGTGCTGAAGGATTTCCACGATCTTCCGATCGGTGTCGACACGCACCACCATATTGATGGGACGCTCGTCCTCAACGACGGTTACGTGCTGCGCCCCCGGCATGTCCGGCGTAACGATCATGGCACCCTCCCTTGAGGCCAAAAAAAAAAGAGCCGCGGTGTTACCCGCGGCCCGAGAGTCTACTACAAGGCGTCACCTGGTTCACGCAGTCCGGTACAGCCGCCCGTCTATCGAGACCGGGTGTCCTTCCTGGAGCAGCTGTAGCTCGTCGCGCGAGAGCGGGACGGCGCCTTCGCTGTCGCTGAACGGATTCCCGTAGGCGTCCACCGTGTAGCTCACCGGGTACACGCGGGTGCGCCCTGCACGACCCTGGACCGCCAGGTTGAACTCGATCGTAGTTCCGTTGTTCATAGACGATCTCCTTTCAAATACTTATACCGAGAGATCGCCTCGTTTTTTTTACAAAAAAAGAGCCGCGGGTAACACCGCGGCCCGAGAGTCTACTACATGACAGGCGCCTACTACTACACGTAGATGGTGTAGGTGTCCAGAGCCGTCCAGCCACTCTGGACCAGCGCCGTTTCCAGCCACCGGTAGGTCTTGTAGGTGCGGGGCTTGTCCCCGACCAGCGCCTTCACCTCGTCGGCGAAGTCGTACGCCGTCTTCCCCTTCTGGACGAAGGAGCGGTCGTACATCTTGCCGTCGGTGGTCTTCATCTGGAAACGGAAGCCGGGGATGCTCGGCGCCGGCTTCTCGCACACATCGATCTGGTCGACGGGTGCCTTCAACTTTTCCTGGTTCATATCGTCTCCGGGCGTAGTGGTTTCCCGCTTCAAATACTTATACCCACTACGCCCGGAGCGTTTACGATCAGCCGCAGCCAGTGGTCTGTCCGCAGGTGTCGCAGACCCAGCAGCTACCCGCACGCCGCGTACCGTTGTGGCAGCTGGAGCACGGGGGGCCGCTGAAGTCAACCGTCGAGAGCTTCTCGATGACGGCCGGGATGTCCTTGGCGATCTCTGCGGCGAGACCCTCGATCTGCGGCATGATGAACTTGAGCTCGAGCCACTTGGCGATGTAGTCGCCGATGGAGCTGGCGAACCGGATCTTCTCGTCGCCGGTGTAGCCCTGCGGGGCGTACTGCGTGTCGCGGAACTTGTCGATGAACGTCTCGAGCGGGGCGCCGTGCTGGAGGGCGATGGAGATGGCGGTCGCCGCCATGCTCATCACGCCGGAGAGCATCGAGCCCGCCTTGGCGATGTCGACGAAGACCTCGCCGACCGAGCCGTCGTCGTAGAGACCGACGTGCAGGTAGCCCTCCTGGCCGCCCACGTTGAACTTGTGCGTGATGGCGTTGCGCGTCTTCGACAGGCGCTTGCGCTCGCCCCACTTCAGGCCGGTGTAGCACTCGACCGGCGCCTCCGCCGCCCTGGCTTCCTTGGTGGCCGCGCTGCCGCTGGCGGGCTGCGAGAGCTTGCAGCCATCACGGAAGAGCGCCACGCACTTCAGGCCGAGCTTCCACGCCTTGAAGTAGGCGTCTTTGATCTCCTGCACCGTCGCCGTGTTCGGCATGTTGACGGTCTTCGAGATGCCGCCGGAGAGGAACGGCTGGACCGCCGCCATCATCAGCAGGTGGCCGTCCACCGAGACCGGGTCCTCGCCGATCGCGGTCTGGAAGATCTTGTGGTGTTCCTTGTTGACGAGGTCGTAGGGGAGCTCGCCCTTCTTGCTGTCCTCGATGGCCTTGCAGATGAGCTCGATCTGCTCCTCGGCGTAGCCGAGGCGGCGCAGCGCCGCCGGGACCGCCGCGTTCGGCATCTTCAGCATGCCGCCGCCGACGAGCTTCTTCCAGACGATGAGCGCAAGCATGGGCTCGACACCCGTGGTGTCGCAGTCCATCAGGAACGAGATCGTGCCGGTCGGGGCCAGCACGGAGATCTGCCCGTTCCGGTAGCCGTGCTCGAGACCGAGTGCGAGAGCGGCATCCCATGCGGTCTTGCCTGCATGCCAGAGCAGAGAGCCACCCGGCTGATCCAGAAGAACCGCGTTGATACCGCCGTGCGCCTTGCGGTGCATCTCGATGACATTGGTCATCTCGTAGCAGTTCTTGTCGAACTCCTCGAAGGCGCCGACCGCCCCCGCCATGAGCGCGCTCATCTTGTAGCAGGTGCCGCTCATCAGCGAGGTGATGCCGGCGGCCACCGCACGGCCCTCGTCCGAGTCGTAGGCGAGGCCCATGTTCATCAGCAGAGCGCCGAGGTTGGCGTAGCCGATGCCCAGCGGACGGAACTTCCGGGAGTTCTCGGCGATCGCCTCAGAGGGGTACTCCGAGTAGCCGACCAAGATCTCCATGGCGGTGATGGCGACCGTGTTGGCGTAGGAGAAGTCCTTCACCCGGAACTCGCCGTCCCGGTAGAACTTCATCAGGTTCCAAGAGCCCAGGTTGCAGGCCGTGTCGTCGAGGTAGAGGTACTCGCTGCACGGGTTGCTGGCGTTGATCCGCCCAGAGTTCGGGACGGTGTGCCACTTGTTCGTGGTCGTGTCGAACTGGATCCCCGGATCACCGCAAAGCCAGGCCGCCTCACCGATGCGGTCCCAGAGCTCCATCGCCGAGAAGCTCTCGCAGACATCGCCGGTGGTGACGAACCGCGTCGACCACTCGCCACCCTGCTCCACCGCCCGCATGAACTCGTCGGTGACACGCACCGAGTTGTTCGCGTTCTGGAAGGGGACGAGATCGTAGACATTGCCCGGCTTGTTGTACTCGGCCGAATACTTGCCCGTCGAGTAGAGGTCCTGGGCGAGGCGCTCCGCGTCCGCCTTGCAGTCGACGAAATCGAAGATGTCCGGATGGTCAGCGTTCAGCACCACCATCTTCGCCGCACGACGGGTACCGCCGCCGGACTTGGTGGCGCCAGCGAAGGAGTCCATCGGCTTCATGAACGACACCGGGCCCGAGGCGCGACCGCCGTTCGAGAGAAGCTCCTTACTCGAACGCAGCGGCGAGAGGTTCGAGCCGGTGCCGGAGCCGCCCTTGAAGAGCATGACCTCCTTCTGGGCGAGCTCAGTGATCGACTGCATCGAGTCGACGACCTTCTGGATGAAGCACGCCGACGCCTGCTGCTTCACGCCCGGAACGCCGATGTTGAAGAAAACAGGCGAGTTGAACGCGAACATCTGGAACAGCAGGATGTAGCAGAGCTCGTCGTAGAAGACCTGCGCCGTATGCTTGTCGGAGAAGAGGCCCTGGGCGATACCGGCGTCGGTAATGGTGCGGACGACACGGTGGATCATCTGGCGCGCGGACTTCTCCTTCACGCCGTTGCAGACACGAAAGTACTTCTCGGCCACGATGCCGGTGGCCTTGTCGGTCCAGAAGACCGGGACGAAGACGTCGCGCTGCTCGAAGGTGACGGTGCCGTCCGGCGCCTTGATCACGGCGTCGGTCTTGCGCCACTCCACCATGTCGAAGGGATCTACGCCCTCCTTGGTGAAGTAGCGTTCGAACACCAGCTTCGTCGGGGTCTCTGCGGACTGGATCACATTGCTCTCCTGCTTCAGATGGAAACCTTGGTGCGGCCCCTGGAGACGAGAGGGGCTTCACGTTCCTGCGTCAGTGTTTTCAGTACTTCGAGCTCGCACCTACGGGTCGAGGTCTTCAGGTAGAACGCGCGGGCAACGTGAGAGAGACCGTAGGCGTCGCTCTCATCGTCCTGCGGGATCTCGAGGCCCCAGATCTGCTTGATGACCTCCTGAACCTTATCCTTCTTGGCCTGCCCGTTACCGGTGACGAACTTCTTGAGCGAGGTCGGCGGGACCACCACGAAGGGAACGCCGTGATCGTAGAGGCAGAGCCTCACCGCACCGCCGACCTCGCCGAGGTCGAATGGACGATTCTGCGACTCGATAGAGTACCCCTCGAGTGCAGCGTAGAGCGGCCGATACCGCTCCAGGAGATGCGCGAGCGTGTTGCGAATGAACGCCAGCCGTTCCGCGCCACGACGCGACCCGGTCTTCGCCGCCTCGAGAAAGAGGGACTGCGGCCCGTCGGCGCCGATGACGGCGAAACCGGGGCTGCGCAAAGACTGGTCGATGCCGATAAATGTGGCGGGCATAGCAGGCAATGTAGGTTCCTTACGCGCCAGTTCCAAAGTCGCCGTCATCGACGACCGGCTCGTACGCAGGAGCGTGTTCCGTTTTCGGACCAGGGTGCAGCGGGATCACGTCGGCATCTTGAAGAGGAATTCCGCGCCAGACGCGCTGGCGGGTCCCGCCAAGCGTAGCCCGGTCGGGAATCGACGTAGCGATGAGCTCCTTGACCTTCTTAGCCAGCTGCTGCGAGCCCTTGGGCTTGATGCTGTGTCGGCGGCAGTAGTCCTGGTAGACCTCGAGCATCGTAGACGAGAGGATCAGATCCTGTGACTCGCCAACTGTCGGCTCTCGAATCTTACCGTTCGGGGCGTTTTCCACCCACGGAGCGCTGACAGCGTACCAGCCATCGGAAATGATCTCGTTGACGAACCTCTCCTCCGACGGGAGGCTCGCTCCAATGATCATCTCACGGTCGGCGGTGTGGAACAACTGTCCGTACTTCACCTTGACCTGACGCTTCAGTAGATGGTCGTAGAATGCGGAGACTTGCGCCCGCGGACCGTTGATATCCTCGTGCAGGCGTTCGCCAACGATCGACGGTAGCGCCCCCGACTTGAACACGGAGAAGCGGCGGTCATCCTTCTCCACAATCACCGGGCGGTCGTCGTTCGAGGCGAAGACAATGTTGAAGTTGTTCGGCACCAGCCGCATGTCCTGGTGCTTGCGTTCAACAGGAATTTCCGGGTCCGTCACCCACGGCTTGATCTTATTGGCGGTCTGCGCCGAGCGATTCGACGAGCTCATCACTTCGTTGGCGGCAACGTAGAGCTTATCGACCATCTGGCCGTTGAACTGGCTGTCCAGCGCTTCCTGCCCGAACGAGATGACATTCGTCTCGCCGTAGAGAAGACGCATGATCTCGTAGAGCGTACCCTTGCCCGAACCAGGCGCGCCGTGGAGGACGAGGGCGGTACCCATCTTCAACGGCCTGCCCTTCTTCAGTGACTGCAACGGTGCTGCGTGCCAGTCGAGAATGTACTCCACACCCTTCTCGCCGCTCCCGCCAGCCAGGTTGAGAAGCATCGTGTGGATGTCCTCCCATCCGTAGTAGTACGGAAGAGTCGAGGCGTCGGTTCCGTCTGGAACTGCCTTGGGCGTCGGGACAATCTTACCCGGACGATACGTATTGAAGATCCGGACCGTGTCCCGCTTGACGTAGTGCTCCTGTGTGTCGAAAAGCGCCTGCCTGCGGTCGAAAACGCGGATCTGCGCGAAGAAGTCGTCGTGCTTCTTCCTGGGAAGGCCCCAGGCGAGAAGCTCTTGGCTCATGGACTGCGTGGAGAAGGGCTCGGACCACTCACCATTCCCGAAGCGCTTCATCCACTTCGACTGTTCGAGATCGAAGAGGAACTCGTCCGGGAGATGCTTGAGGATTGAGTCGTCTTCCTCTTCGGGTCCGTTGATCGGCGTAGTATCATCTGACTGTGTAGCGCAGGTCGTCTGCGGTGCCATCCCGAGACCCCCCGCCGACATAATGCTCTCAGCGGGGGCCGTGGCTTTTGGGGGGCTCTCCTTGCGGACGATGCGGCGTGCGTGCGCCACCGGCGACTTGACGTCCATCTCGGGGACCACGTCTTCCGGGGCGCCGTTGTGCACGAGGGTGGCGTATGTCATCGGCCCGTACTGCTGTGCCGACTTGAGCGCGTCCCTGAACGTCTTCTCGGTGATACCCCAGTTATAACGATCTTCATCGGGCTGAGAAATCTGGTGGAAGGCGGCGGCGCCTTCGTCGTGCATAGCTTCGTCTTCGACTACGACCGCTGCGATGTTGGTAGCCAGGCCACGCCAAGCCTCCCGGTTCAACGCGGTCGGGTTCTCGACAGCCCACTGGTACACCGGAAGCTCGAGGAGCTTCTCGAGGTGCAGGTGGGTGTCGACATTGGCGAAATTGGCTTCCCGAGGGGCGGTGTGGGCGCCCTGCTGCTTGCGGCGACGGTACGTCGATACGTCGATCTCCGGCTGAAAGTCATCCGGGACCATCTTGTAGCTAAGCAGGGGGCCGTGCAGTTCGCGCATCCACGGCCAGCCGGCTTCCAGCGCCGCCTTGGGGCAGCGCGGGAGGAAGTACATGCGACCGGGATTCTTACACTGCGGGTCGATCTTGCGCTGCGTCTTCTCATAGATCCAGAACCAAAGGCGAACACCTTCGGTATATGTGATCTCATCTGCCAGCGGCAGAATCACCCGGTACTTCGGATGTGAGGGCGTGTGCGTGTAAGACGTATGCGCTACACCACGGTAAGGCAGGAGCGCGAGGAGCCAGTCGGGGTCGACGACCTCGTAGCGCTCGTCTTTCCCGTCCTTGAACTTACCGTCGACGTCGAGGATCAGGCCGGTGACCGTCTCAACGTTCTGCTCTTCGAGACGACTGTCTTCTCTAAAGGTGGCGGCGATGATCCCGCTGCCGTCTTTTTCACCGGCGCGGTGCCCGCGCTCAACCAACTTCTGGATGAAGCTGTCCGGGGAGCTTTCGCCGGAGTCGTAGACTTCCTTCTCCAACTTATGCCGTGTGATCGTGAAGCGAAAAGACACGACGACCCCTCCTCCCGTAAGGAGGTTCGAGATTTACTTCGTAAAGAACTTGAACGCGAGACGGCCAGACAGATCTATTGACGACACTAGGTCGCCTGCGTACTCTACGACTCGCATTGAGCGTCCCCTGCTCCTCACCTGCGCCAGGGAGACTGCTCGGCCTGACCCCCGGGGTGCTACCAACACCTGCGGGGGTTTCTTTTTTTGGCCGAAGCGACTCACGGGGCGTGCGGGGCACTCTAACGAAACGACCCCTGCCGCCACAAGCAGGATGTCGCCCACCCCACAGCGTCAAAGTTCTGACACCCCGCACTCTTTCAGAATTTGGAATCGGCGGCTCCCGCTCCGGACAGGCGTGACGCGGTGCGTCGTGGCGTTCACAGGGGTATGACGCACTGCGTCGTGCCATCCGCAGGGGTAACGCGGCGCGTCAAAGGGGTCCGGGACAGATGCTCGGGGACAGGGTTCGGGACAGATCCGGGACAGAGGACAGATTGAGATTATTATGAACTTGCCATCTGTCCCGGCGCTAAGCGCTCGGAATCACTCAACATTTGTACCGCTGGACAGACGGGACAGATAACTGGACCCATTCCTTGAGCGTGTGTGTGCGTATGCGTGATGCGTGTGATGCGGGTGCGTATGCGCGTGCATTATGTGTTTTGTATCTGTCCCATCTGTCCCAGAGGGGTCAACCCTAATAAAAACGCACACTTAGGTTCGGGACAGATGGCCAGATGCAAATAATACGATCTGTCCCCCCTGTCCCGACATCTGTCCCGTCCCCACCCGCGGAAGGGCCCCCCGCGTTGAAGGCCCCTAGGAGGCCGCAGAATCGACGAACGCCCCCGGACGGCCGTCGGATGCGCTACACTGTCCGAAACGCGACCAGCGCGCCCCCTACGCGGTCTGGGCGCCGTCCCTGGAGGAAACCGCGGTGGCAACCCTGACCCACACCCAGCAGCGCACCCTCGGTGGCGCCGGCTACCGGGTGACCGACACGGTGACGGCCGCGACCGAGATGCCGCTGGAGGTCTTCGTGTTCCAGGCAGATCCCGCAGGCCCGGCGTCGGACACGTTCCGACGGGTGGCGCACCCGGTGGACATCGCGGAGTTCCCCTCGGTTCGGACGCCAGGTCAGCTGTACTACCGGCGCGCCTCTGTTGCGGCCGAGTACCCCACGGCGGCCGACGCGCGGAAGTTCGCCGAGACACTGAACGAGCGCCTCCAGCGCCTCGTCACCGACTACACCGACGTCAACGGGTCGTTCGTGGGTGTCGATGCGAACGTTGTGATCACTCCCTGAAGGTACCCATGGCGACCAAGACGACACTCGAGCAGCTGTCTCAGGCGAAGTACGACGCCAATGGCGTTCTTCGGTTCTATGTCACCAGTACGCTCACCTACGTGAAGCCAGGGGACCTTCCGAACGAAGAGATCTTCGTCCACGACATCCAGATCGCAAATGACCCTAAGGCGGACCGGTTCCTTCGGGTCGGGAACATCGTCGACATGACTACCCTCCCGCTTGGTCGGGATGCGGCGCTACAGCGGGGCCTGACGACCTACCTGACGAGTAGCTTCACCGTCGATTTCCCGGATGTCGATACCGCCACTGCGGCCAAGGATGTGATCCAGCAGCGGGTCGACAACGCTATCTCCAACTGGATCACATACCAGACGAGGTTCGTCACACCGGCTAGCTACGAATTCCCAGCGAGCGATCCTACGCTGGTCACAAAGAGGATCAACGCGTACAACGCGGCAAAACAGGCAAAGATCGAAAAAGAAGCGGCCCTCAATGCGGCCACCTCTGCCGACACCGCGGCGAAGGCCGAGGCGCAGCGACTTGGTACCGCGCTGGTGACGGCGGTCGAGCGAAGCTCTCTTTGTACGCAGAAGCAGACGCTCTTGGGGCAGGCGATCACTGCCGAGAGCGTGTTTCGCGCAGCCGTGACGTCGTTCATTTCGAGCGCGGCGGCGTTCCTGAACCAGATGTCGATCGTTGCGCCGGAAGCTACGTCACAGCGAGTGGCGTTCGAGAGCGCCTTGAACGGATTCAAGGCAGCGGCGACGGCCGAGGCACAGGACGGGGAGCCGCGCCTGAATGCCCTACAGACGCGGATGGCGGCCGACTGCGCCGCCGAGTCGACGGAGGTCACTACCTTGGCCGCCGAGAAGGTCACTGCCGATACCGAGGCCGCCGCTACCGCGACGGCGCTCAGTGTGGCGACGGCCGCGTATGATGCCGCCGTGACCGTCGAGCAGGCGGCGCTCGCCGCCGTGCTCGAGGTCTGTCCGGATTTTCAGGCGTAGGTGTAGTAGCGCCCGGCAGCTCGGTCCACTGGGATCTTGCTGACCGGTAGCTCACGCTGTTCGTGTTCGTAGTACTCGGCGTAGCTGGTGTAGTAGGTGTCCCGGTACAGATAGGTCGGCCCGGCCCATGCGACTCGGACGCCTGTATCCATCAGCTCCCGCCAGGCGACGGACTTCCGGAAGATCTGCCCGTATCGGTTGGGCCCTATGTCCCACCAGCGGCGCTCGAGGCTCATCAGCCAGAGCGCGACGGATCGATCTCGCGGAGGACGACACCAGAGGGATGGGTAGGCTTCCGCCTCTTCCTTGGTCTTCGGGAGCTCGAAGATCTCGGAGAGCAGGGTGTAGTCCTTCCCGGTGTACAGGGTCTCGACGTTCGTCTTGATCCTGGTCACGAAGGCGTTGAAGTCCATGTCGAGACCGCCCAGCGCGGCGCGTACGTTTGCGTTCGTGGAGCGCTTGCGCCAGTTCTCCACCCGGCCAGCGCCCTTGGCGACGGCCCAGAACTGCCAGGGCTCCCAGCCGGACCTCTCGATCTGCGGCTGCCATCTCTCGAGGATCTGACGAGTGATCTCGTCTTCCGGAGGGTAGGCTCCCGGGCAAGTACGCTCTCTGTGGCAGACGTGATTGAGCACGCACTTGGAGCACTGCTGCTTCCGGAACTTCTTCGTGTCGGCGGAGAGCTTTGCCGCGGCTGAGCGCCTCACCGCCCATTCGCCGATGTTCTCGAAGTAGTGCCCCCAGGAAGGCCGTGCGGCGTGGGCGAAGGCGTCATCCATGTCCTTGGTCATCACCGGAGAGGCGTAGGTGAAGTCTCCGATCTTCGTGACGCCGTGCTTACACTTCTCTTTGATATCGTCTTCGTACAGATCCGGCAGGTTGCCGTCGTCGTACACCTTTTCCGGCAGCGCTCGACTCAGGCATCGGAAGCCCTTGTCGTCGCAATGTGCACAACCGACGCTCGCCTTGAGTAGCGAGCGGCAGTCGTTGTAACGCCGGTGCAGTGAGACCGTATACCCCTTCCCGCGCACCGTCAGCTGGATCAGCGGTGTAGAGCTGGTTGCTTTGTCGGGGTAAGTGCTCCCGAGAAAACGCCAGTCGGTCGTCAGGAGTACCTGCGTAGACCCTCGCGGGATCACGTAGTGACCCTGAGGGAAGAGCTCCGCTACGAGAGTGGACTCGCGGATCTTCTTGACGTCGTCTTCGGTTAGTTCCGTATCGTCGTCAGAGGAGAAGAGCAATGCAAGCCGCTGGCGATCGTGCCAATCAGGATCTCGCTTCGGTGCGCTCGGCTCGATGCAGCAGTAGGTGAACCACTTCACGCCGATTCCTTCTTCAGCTGGTAGACTTCCGCGACAGCGTCGGTTGCCCAGCTGTGCTTCTGCTTGGCGAAGTCGTAGATCATGCGAAGCTTCTCACCCTTCTCGGGAGCGACCATCTTGAAGTAGGTGATCTTTCCGACAAGCCAGCCGTGAAGCTCTCCAACCGACTCCTTCTTCGCGCGCTCCACCTGCGATTCGAAGCCGTGACGCAGGCAGTTGTTCAGGAGGGACCTGAACTTCCGGTATTCCTCACGGGGGATGTTGATCTTCTGGTTGACGACGATGCCGAGGACCTTCTGGCGCCGGCGCGGTCTTTGGACGTGGAGCTTCTTGCGGTTCACGCGGTAGCCGGCACACTGGACCAGTCGTTCGATTTCAGCAATCACACGGTCGACCTCTTCTCGAGGAAGATTCTCCGGATGGCTGAAGTAGAGATCGTCTGCGTAGCGGCTGTAGGTCCAGCCCTTGAGCGAAGCGATGATCGGCTGATCCAGTCGCCAGTCGGCCACCAGGTTGCAGATGTCACCGCTGGTGACAGCTCCCTGTGGGACGCCGGACCACGAACGCTTCCCTTCGGTGAAGGGGACGGTCATGAGCTCGGCGAGTAGACCCGATACGTAGTGGTTGTAGCCCACTACCCGGTGGAAGTACTGACGAATCCATGAGCGGCGAGTGGACGTGAAGAAGTCCTTCAGATCCATGTGGATCTTCACGCCACGGCGAGGACAATCGTGCTTCGGTACAGGCGCGCACGCCTTACATTCATCGGCGGAGAGCCGGGTGAACGTGTAGCTATCGAGCGTCGGCGTCAGCACCTTCTTGCAGGTGTGCGGTCCGTCTGCGGGAGCACAGACGGGACACGGTGCAAGGTGGGCAAGCGCGTTGTCTCGCGTCCCCTTGCCCACCTGATACGCCCCCACGTGAGGACCCAACTCCGCGCAGAGCGGGAGAAGGAACCGCGCCCGCAGCTGTTTGCCGATCAGGCGCATCAGCTTGTTGGGGTTGTGGATGGTACGCATCCCGCCGCTTGCCTTCTTGATCTTGAAGACCTGGTACATCTCCGTGCGGTTCTTGAGCGCGAACCAGAGCGTACGTCCGGTAAACCCCATTCGGAATGCGAGGGTCCAGTCGTCGATGACGAGCGGCAGCTTTTCGACTTTGAGCCTTGGCGCCTCGAATTCGATCCGCTCGAGCGTCGTACTCCTATAGCTCGCCATTGATGATCTCTCGTTCTTCCGGTTCCTTGATGTTCTCGGCTGCGTCCGCTACTTCGATCCCTTCCTTGAAGTCGTCGGTGACGGCGAGAGGGAGGGTCTGGTAGCACACCGCTTCGCCTACCTTACATTCGCCTGCCTGATGTAAGATGAAACGAGGGCAGATCGTGCAGATCGGACGAATTTTCTTCTCAGGCGTTTGGAGGTAGGTGAGCGCGGAGAAGGGGGAGGGGTTCGCGGTACCCTCCTTGATGATCCGGCCCTTGGCGTTACGTCTCTCGCCGTGCTTGATGTACCAGCTGTCTGCGGCGAGATACCGCGGCAGGCACACGTCCTTCCACCAGCGCCCGAGAATCGGCACGACCAGGACCCACTGCTCCGACTCCAGCAGGTCTCGCCAGTCGTGGTAACGCACCTCCGTCGGCGCGCTCTCGTCGTCATCACGTGTGAAAGTGCGGTTGACGTACTCCACAGGGAGGACTTCGTGCAGCCTCGAGAGGATGTACCCCTCTACCGGCAGCACGAGGGCATACCGGTAGAGGCGTTCGATGACCGCACGGTCTTTGTACG
>Ga0164243_10004482_pt1 | contig 21862 bp, 22 predicted proteins | sample OricompcompostOP_FD_108781 | JGI IMG/M metagenome (GOLD analysis project Ga0164243, IMG submission 108781) | Organic Plus compost microbial communities from Emeryville, California, USA - Original compost - Organic plus compost (OP) | ecosystem: Engineered > Solid waste > Mixed feedstock >...
AGTGCCGTTTGCCATCGGCCGAGTCGATCTGGTGCCGTTCAAATTGATACCACTCGGACGGATGATCCACGACTGTCTCTCCCACCAGTTGCGTGCCAGGCATTTGGCCGGCGGCAGGGGTTTGTGCGTGAGCGTAGGTGGTGCCCAGCAGGCAGCACAAAGACAGCATCGATAATTTCATAGATAAAACGTTTCTCAACATCATCAGACTACCAACTGTAGTTCAAGTTAGCCGTCACAGAACGGCGCGCGGCGTAATAGCAGCTGGCGCTGCCAGAGCATTGCGCCAGATATTCTTTGTCAGCCAGGTTGGTGGCATTCAGAGAAAACTTCAGCCCTTTCAACGAGGGGTTCATTTCACCCAGGTCATAACGGATGGCGGCATCAAAGAGCGTCACGGATTCGTTCGGATAATCATTGGCGGAATCACCAAAACTGCTGCCGACGTAACGCACGCCACCTCCGACACTCAGCCCCGGCAAGATACTCTGAGGCAAGCGGTAATCCAGCCAGAGATTGTAAGTGCGGCGCGGCACACGCGGCAGTTCATTGCCTTTGTCGGTGCTATTGCTTTGGGTCACTTTGCTGCCCATCCATGTCGCCGAGGCAATCATCGTCAGGTTATCTGTCAGTGCCAGATTGCCTTCCAGTTCCAGCCCTCGCACACGGCCTTCGCCGGTTTGCACCTGGCACTGACTGCCGTCGCACAGATGCGTAGGATCGGGATCGGGTGTGGTGATGTTCTGCTGGCGAATTTCATACGCCGACAGCGTGACCATGCTGCGCGATCCCGGCGGTTGATACTTGATCCCCGCCTCGATTTGCTTGCCCTCTGTCGGCTTGAACTGCTCGCCGCCATAGCCCACACCATTGACGGGCTCAAACGATGTCGCGTAGCTGACATATGGCGCAAAGCCATTGTCGAACGAGTACACCAGGCCCGCACGCCACGTCGTCGCCTCGTCGGAATAACCGCTTTTGACGCCTGTAGTTTTCACTAACGACGTATCGCGCGACCAGTCGCGTCGAATTCCGACGGTGGCGGTCCAGCGATTCCAACGGAACTGATCCTGCGCATAAAGCCCCGTCTGCTCACTATGGCTGCGACGCGTCGCTTGCATGGCGGATAAGGCCACCGGACTGCCGTAGACAGGATCAAACACATCGAGCGAACCCACAGTACCGCTGGCCTGTGCGACGCGGATGATCTGCGTGCGATAGTCCACGCCCGTCAGCAACGTATGCGAAGTCGGCCCTAGATCGAAATTGAATTGAGCATTCGTATCGACCGTGAAGCCCTCCGAACGGATCTCGTTGACCGATGCCGTACGCTTGAGCGTTCGCCCGTCCGCCTGCAAATCACCGCTGCGGCTGACACCCGCGTTATCCGTATCAACCTTCATATAACGCAGCCGCTGATTGACTTTGACGTTGTCGTTGAACGCATGGCTGAATTCATACCCAATAGAATATTGAGTGCGGTCATAGCGGTTGAAGCCCGGTTCGCCCAGGAACCGATTCGAACCAAAGCGGCCATATTCCGTGGCGACGTAGGTCCCATGCGAGGGTAGAAACTGATACGTGCTGCCGCCTCGGTCCTGTTGATAGTTGGCGAGCAGGGTCAGCGACGTCTGCGCCGATGGGCGCCACGTCAAACTCGGTGCCAGCATCACGCGATTGAGGTCCACGTGATCCACCTGTGTGCCGGTGTGATAGCCCGTCCCGACGACGCGATACAGCCACTGCCCCTCATCGTCCAACGGGCCGCTCAGGTCCGCATTCAAACGCGCCAAGCCGTAGTTATCCGTCGACACGCCGATCTCGCCACGCGCGTAGTCCGTCGGATGTTTGCTTGTCACGTTAATCAAGCCGCCCGGTGCGATCTGCCCATAAAGCACCGATGACGGCCCGCGCATCACTGTCACACTCTCCAGCCCATAACCATCGAATTGCGTTGCCGACGCCGTCGCGCCACTGCTGCTGCCTGGCGGACGCAGTCCATCCAGGTACAGGTTGTTGGCAAAACTGCCGGTACGAAAACCGCGCACGGAGATTTCATCGACACGACTGTCCACGCCATACCCCCCCACGTTCACCCCCGCGCTATATCGCAGGGCTTCGGCAGAATTCTTGGCGCCCAGCATATCCATCTCTTCGCGATTGACGACGGACACGAACTGCGGAATCTCGATGATGGGCGTATCGGTCTTGGTCGCCGTCGTGCTATCGAGTGTCAACGGCCCTACCATGCCCGCGCCCGATACCGTCACAGCCGGCAGCGTTGCCGTGCCGTCGCCTTGTAATTGCGGCGCAGGCTCGATCCGATAGCCCTCGTGATTGCTATTGGGCACGGCCTGCAACCCGCTGCCCCGCAGCACTTGACGCAAGCCCTGCTCGAGCGAACCCCGCACCTGCATGGATGGGGTCGACTTGCCTTGCGTCAATTGAGGATTGACGATGATGGTCGTATTCGCATGTTGGCCTAAACGCAGCAAAGCTTCTTGCAAAGACATAGCGGGCAGGCTGAACTCCAGCGCTGCCGGCAGGCCCGTCTGGGCATATGCCCAAACGGGCGCCGTCAAGGTCAATGCGCCAACCACGAGCAGCGCTGGCCACCGTGGCATTGAGTGCTGCATCGACGAGGAAAGAGAAACGGCAGGTTTGGCAAACGGTCGGAGAGGCATAAAAGTATGGGAAAAGTTGAGCCCGAAACATAGGTGTTCAACTTGTCCTAACGAACCAGACGCAGCAACCTGCCGAACATTTACATTTTCTTTCTTTTGTCCAAGGCACTAAGCGTTTGCCTCGTTCGCCATCACGGTCACCCAATAGCGCGAACGCATTTCGATGCGCAGATCGAGCGATTCCGCCAACACAGCCAGCACCCGGTCCGTATCGTGAATCCGGAATGTGCCTGTTACCCGCAAGCCGGCCACGGCATCATCACAACGCACGATCCCCTGGCGATATCGTCCCAATTCCTCCAGAAATGCATCCAGGCGCATGTTTTCTGCGACCAGCATGTCTTGTGTCCAGGCGAACTCGCGTTCGGGATAGCGATGCGCCATCGCAATGCGGCCTGCCCCGATACTTGTCGCCTGGCCTGCGATGATCTCGCCGTTGATCTGCCCTATCGTCGTGACCTGCGCTCGCCCCGCTGTCAGCGCAGCCAGGGTATGCCTGTGCATGCCACGCCGCAGATAACGAACCACCATACGTGCCCGATCCGGCGTGATCGTGGCATCCCGTGTCACCACGCGCACATTCGCGCGCTGGGCCCGGTCCACCGAATCCATCAGCAGTTCGCCGCCGTGCAAATGCACATCGACAAACGGCGCGTTATCGACGACATCAATGGCAGTGTCGGTATTGAGCAGCAGCGCAATTCCCGGCTCGCCGAGCTGCAGCGCGCGTTGTTCGCCAATGCCTGTGCGGTATTCGGCGAGCCATCCGGCATCGCAGGCGTAGCGATATGTGCCGGTGCCCGCCAATCCCACAGTGACCATCGATGCCAGCAATTTGAGATGCCTGCGCCGGCTACGCAATCGGGTTGCCAACTGGACCGTCTGAACGGCGGCCTGGTCCTGCCCGCGGCGGCCGTCCGGCACGCTCTGATCCATCTCGGCAAAACGGCGCCAAATCACCGCATGCTCTGGATCCGCTTGGCACCAGCGCTCCCACTCTCGGACCGTCTTCTCATCGCGCGCGTCCTGCAGACGCACAAACCAATCGGCGGCGCGCTCGACGATGTCATGCGTTCGTTTTGAGACTTTTGGATCAGCCATGGATGGCGTGGTAAATGCGTTGCCAGGCCTGCATCATGTCTTTCTGGACGACGTTCACGGTGAGTTTCAGTTGCTGGGCGATCACGTCATACGCCTGTCCATTGATACGCGCCCGCACGAAAACCTGACGCATGCGGTCCGGCATTCGATCGAGCGCCATGCATACGCGATTTAAATGTTCGACCACCTCGGCGATGTCTTGTGCAGAGGGAGCAACGGGCTCCGGTTGCTGCGCCAATGCTGCTAAATAAGCATCCTCGATGGTTTTGCGGCGATGGCGGTCAATCAACAGCCGCTTGGCGATCGCGCTCAGATAGCCTCGCGGTTGGCTCAGCTCTTGCCACTTTCGGTGTCTCAGGACACGCTCAAACGTGTCCTGCACCAGGTCCCAGGCATCCGCATGCTGCCCACCCAAGCGATGACGCAACAGGCCGAACAGCCATGCATGGTGCTGACGATACATAGTGGCGACGATACCGCGATCTGCCCCATGAGAGGTATCGGGGTTCGAAAGAATGGGGTCTGATTTCACAGCAGACAGCGGGCGCAGGTCATCAATCTAAATGAGAATAAGTTCGAATTCTAACTTATGAAATCGCGTGACGCGGCGCCAACGTGCGTGACCCGCTCTGACGATCGCCGCGCCCCATGACGATCTCTACCCATTGGCGTCCGCCCGAAATTCTTAGTACTATCCCTAAATAAATTCTATATACGCACAAATGTTCGTATATAGAACAACAACGATTCCTGGCCCGCGCCTGGAACAGTATTCGGATGAGACGTGCTCCGACGCGCCCATCACCGAGCGCGAGCCTCCCGGAGCCTTTCGACATGGATCTTCCTATCCAGAGCCTGGCCGTCGTCGGCGCAGGTGCCATGGGCAGCGGCATCGCTGCCCTGTTTGCAGCAAAAGGACTTGAGGTCGTCTTGATCGACCCCGTACCCGGCGCGCTCGAACGCGCGGCCGGTGTCATTGATCGGCAACTCGGTGTCTACGCCCCCAATGCGGTGGCTGAGACACGACGCCGCATTCGCATGGATACTGGTCTGGAGGCCGCCTGCGCCTGCGACCTGGTCATCGAAGCCGTTCCGGAAAAGCTGGAGCTCAAGCGCGACACATTCGCTCGCCTGGACACGCTGTGCAAACCCGAGACGATCTTCGCGACGAATACGTCGGGCCTGTCGATCAACGCCATTGCCCAGGCCGTGACACGCCGCGATCGTTTTGTGGGCACGCACTTCTTTACGCCCGCCGATGTCATTCCTCTGGTCGAGGTCGTACGCAATGACGACACCTCGGCCGAAACCGTCGAGCGCGTGATGGCAACGCTGAGATTCGGCGGCAAACGCCCCGTGCTGGTCAATCGCGATATCCCGGGCTTTATCGCCAACCGCATTCAACACGCCCTCGCCCGCGAGGCCATCTCGCTGCTGGAACAAGGCATCGCCAGCGCCGAAGACATCGACGAAGTCGTGAAATGGAGCCTGGGTATCCGCCTGGCGCTATCCGGGCCGCTGGAGCAGCGCGACATGAACGGCATCGATGTCCATCATGCCATCGCGAGCTACCTTTACGCCGACCTGGAAAACCGCACCACGCCCTCGGCGTTGCTCACTGAGAAAGTTGCCACCGGCCAACTCGGCGCCAAGACCGGCCAGGGTTTCTATGCCTGGCCGCCCGAGCGCCGCGAACAAGTACTGCGCGACAAAAGCGCAGCCCTGGGTGAATTAGTGGCCTGGTTGAACAAACGACAAGCCCAGTAAAGGCTTGTCCCTCATATCGATTTATGTAATCCCCGCAGACCCTTGCATCCAGGACGCCCTGTCGCGCCTGATGATCGGCTCTGCCTTTAAGTACGCCTTACGGAGTGAGTTGGAGGCAGCATGAACAAATTAACGTCCTTTTTTACGGAGCTGATGCGCAAGTATCTGCCCGATCCCTTTGTGTTTGCCATCGCGCTGACGCTGTTGACCGTGCTGATGGCCATGGGCATCGAGGGTCAGAGCCTGGGCCAGATCACCCGTGAATGGGGCAACGGATTCTGGAGCCTCTTGGCGTTCACGACGCAAATGGCCGTGATCCTGGCCATGGGCTATGTGCTGGCCACCGCGCCGCTCACAGATCGCCTGCTCAATCGCATCGTTAGCCATGTGCATCAACCGCGCACAGCCATCATCGTGGCCACGCTGGTGGGCGGCATCGGCAGTTATCTGAACTGGGGCTTTGGCCTGGTCATCGGCGGTATCGTCGCCAAGAAACTGGCCCTGAAAGTCAAGGGCGTGCACTACCCATTGATCATCGCCGCAGCCTATAGCGGCTTTACCATGTACGGCCTGGGCCTGTCTGCCAGCATCCCGGTGCTGATCGCAACGCCCGGCCATCCGCTGGTCAATCAGATGGGTACGGTGCCGCTGTCGGAAACGATTTTCTCCGCGCCCATGCTGATCACGAGCCTGATTATCATCGTCACGCTGCCCTTGCTCAACGCCTGGCTGCATCCCCGTGCCGGCGAAAGAGTCATCGAAGTCGATCCGGCCATCGACAAGTCGACCGAGCCCGCGCCAGGCAGCGACCTGATTGAACAAAACACCATTGCTTCCAAACTCAACAACAGCCGCCTGCTGAGCCTGTTGATCGGTTTGCTCGGCATGGCCTACGTCGTGTTCCACTTCGTGGACGGCGGCTCGCTGGATCTGAACCTGATCAACTTCTTTATGCTGTTTCTGGGCGTATTGCTGCTGGGCACGCCGGCTGCTTATGTGGCCAAGCTGAACGACGGCATCAAGACGATCTCCGGCATCATTCTGCAATATCCCTTCTACGCCGGCATCATGGCCATCATGGCGGGCTCGGGCCTGGTGAATACCATTTCCCACGTTTTTGTTGACGTGGCCACGCCGGGCACGCTGCCGTTCTGGGGCCTGATCAGTTCGTTCTTCATCAACTTCTTCGCGCCTTCTGGCGGCGGCCACTGGATGATCCAAGGCCCCTTCATGATCGACGCCGCCAAGGAAATCGGCAGCTCGATCAGCCAGACCTCGATGGCTGTCATGCTGGGCAACTCCTGGAATGACCTGGTTCAGCCGTTCTGGATTCTGCCAGCTTTGGCACTCTCGAAACTCAAGCTGCGCGACGTGATGAGCTACACCGTGATCATGATGATCTGGGTCGGCATCATCGAGATCATCGCCGTGCTGAGCTGGGGCATTCTGACCCACTAACCGATCCGAGGAGTCCACCATGAAACCCCAGGCTTATCTCGTCACCGGCGGCAGCGCCGGCATCGGCGCCGCTATTGTGCGTGCGCTGCTCGACGCTGGACACCGCGTCGTCAACATCGACTATCGCCTGCCTGATAACCCGCCCGAGGGGCTGGTGTCGATCCAGGCCGATCTGACTGACGAAGCACAAACCAAAGCTGCCGCCGCGCAGGCCACGCGTGATCACGCCATCGTTGGCCTGGTCAACAACGCAGGCGCGACGCGCCCCGGCACCGCCGATACGGCCACGCCGGCGGACCTGGACTATGTCGTCGCGCTCCACCTGCGCACCGCAATGATTCTGGTGCAGGCCGTATTGCCCGACATGCGCGAGGCCGGCTTTGGCCGCATCGTCAACATGTCGTCGCGCGCTGCGCTGGGCAAGCCCGATCGCGTGGTGTACTCGGCCACCAAGGCTGGCCTGGTGGGCCTGACGCGCACGTTGGCCATGGAGTTGGGTGGCGACGGTATCACCGTCAATGCGATCGGCCCCGGCCCGATTGCCACTGACCTGTTTCGCAACAGCAATCCCGATGGCGCCCCGCAAACGCAGCGCATCATCAACAGCATTGTCGTCAAACGCCTCGGCACACCGGAAGACGTCGCGCGCGCTGCGATGTTCTTTCTATCGCCCGACAATGGTTTTGTGACCGGACAGATGCTGTATGTATGTGGCGGCACCACGCTCGGCGTCGCGCCGATCTGATTGATCAGCCACGTAATGGACGCCACGATGCTCAGCGACTCCACGTACACGAGGACATCTCCCGATGCCTCGCTACGCGCGAGGTATCGCAGCGTCACACGCCCGGCATTGCATTGCGACGCCGGGCGTGCGGCGACGCACGGCCGTATGACATTGGCGTCTACGCCTCGCGCATTAACGGCGCCGCAGTGCCTGGTTGATCTGATCCGCGGCGTGACGCAATGGCGGCAAAAACGCCTCCAGCATGGCTTCGCGCGAGTATCGGTTTGCATGACCACTGACGTTCATCGCGCCAATCACGCGGCCCGTGCGATCCATGATGGGCACGGCCACCGATTGCAAACCGGGCTCGAGCTCTTGCACCACACAGGCATAGCCATCGGCACGGACTTGCGCCAGCATGCGTTTCAACTCGGCCAGGCTGGTGACCGTATGTGTTGTGTGCGCCCGGATATCGCTGGCCGTCAGCACACGGTCTTGTTCCGCGGCAGGCAAACCCGCCAGCAACACACGACCCATCGAGGTCACCCACGCAGGCAAGCGGCTGCCCACGGCCAGATTGATACTCATGACCTTGTGCATGGACAGGCGCAGGATGTACACGATATCCGTGCCATCGAGTACCGACACCGAACACGATTCGCGCGTCGCCTCGGCAACCTCTTCCATATAGGGCAAGGCCAGATCCCACAAGGGCGTGGCCGACAAATAGGAATAGCCCAACTCCAGGATGCGCGGCGTCAAGGAAAACTGGCGCCCTTCGACAGCGACATAGCCCAGGTGCTCCAGGGTCAACAGGATGCGGCGCGCTCCAGCGCGCGTCAACCCGCATTGCGCCGCAACTTCCGACAAGGTCATCTGCGGCCGCTGCGGTCCGAACGCCCTGATCACCGACAGCCCGCGCGCAAACGACTGCACATAGCTGTCACTGGGTTGTTGAGTATTTTCCATATCTGTAACCATGTCCGCGCAAGTCCGGATATCCACCCCGTGAGACGTTTGGCGCTACCGCCTTGACACCTCCCGGTCACCATGAAACGATGTTCTTCAAAAGAACGAAAGTTCTAATTAAGAACAAATTATGACACGCCCTTTTTATTGCGGACTCACCCCATGATCTCAAAGCTCGTTGCAAATGCGGCGGCCGCCTTAGCGGACGTACCCGACGGCGCCACCGTCATGATCGGAGGCTTCGGCACCGCCGGCCAGCCCATGGAACTGATCGATGCCCTGCTGGAACAGGGCGCCAAAGATCTCACCATCATCAACAACAACGCAGGCAATGGCACGACCGGCCTGGCGGCATTGCTGGCGGCTGGCCGTGTACGCAAAATCATTTGCTCGTTCCCGCGCCAATCGGACTCGCAAGTTTTTGACGGCCTGTATCGGAGCGGCAAGCTCGAGCTCGAACTGGTTCCGCAAGGCAACCTGGCCGAACGCATCCGCGCAGCCGGCGCCGGTATCGGCGCGTTCTTTACGCCCACAGGCTACGGCACGCCCCTGGCCGAGGGCAAAGAGACCCGCGAAATCAACGGCCGCCACTATGTATTGGAATACCCCTTGCACGCCGATTACGCGCTGATCAAGGCCGAGCGCGGCGACCGCTGGGGCAACCTGGTCTACCGCAAGACCGCACGTAATTTTGGTCCCATCATGGCCAGCGCCGCTCGCATCGCCGTCGCCCAAGTCCGTGAAACCGTCGAACTCGGTGAACTCAATCCCGAGACCGTCGTCACCCCCGGCATCTTTGTTCAACGCGTTGTGCAAATCGCCCCGGCGGCCAAGGAGCAACAATGAGCAGCAAACTGACCCGCGACCAGATCGCCGCACGCGTCGCCCAAGACATCCCCGAAGGCGCCTACGTCAACCTCGGCATCGGCCTGCCCACGCTGGTCGCCAACTATTTGCCGACGGACCGCGACATCATCCTGCATACCGAAAACGGCATGCTGGGCATGGGGCCCGCCCCCGCCAAAGGCGAAGAAGACTACGACCTCATCAATGCCGGCAAGCAACCCGTCACGGAGTTGCCGGGCTGCTCGTTCTTTCATCATGCCGATTCGTTTGCCATGATGCGCGGCGGCCATCTGGATATCTGCGTGCTCGGTGCGTTTCAGGTTTCGCAACACGGCGACCTGGCCAACTGGCACACGGGCGCACCGGATGCCATCCCCGCAGTCGGCGGCGCGATGGACCTGGCCATCGGCGCAAAAGACGTCTTTGTGATGATGGAATTACTCACCCGCGACGGCCAGAGCAAACTGGTTGCCGAATGCACCTATCCGCTGACCGGCGTGCGCTGCGTCTCGCGTGTCTATACCGACGTGGCAGTCTTTGACATCCGCAACGGCGAAGTCAAAGTCATCGACATGTTTGGCGACATCACAGCCGACGAGTTGCTGCGCCTGACGGGCCTGCCTTTGAAATTCGCTCAATAAATCAGCATCAAACCTTTTTAATTGGAGTCTGCCATGCTGTTCATGGTCCAAATGCAAGTAAACCTGCCCGTAGACATGCCTGCCGAGCGCGCCGACAAACTCAAGGCCGACGAAAAAGCCCTGGCGCAACAGCTGCAACGCGATGGAAAATGGGTCAGCCTGTGGCGCGTCGTCGGCCGCTACGCCAACGTCAGCATTTTCGACGTCGAAAACAATGATGAACTGCATCAACTGTTGTCGTCGCTGCCGTTGTTCCCGTACATGGACATTCAGGTCACGGCACTGGCGCGTCACCCCTCGGCCATCTAAAAGCCCATCGACCACGGAGCCCCATATGCCTTACATCATCGAAACCTTCGACAAGCCGAACCATCAAGCTGTGCGCCAGGCGCATCGCCCGGCCCACCTGGAATACCTGGCGGCCAACAAGGCGCTGCTATTGGCTTGCGGCGCAAAGCTCAATGACGATGGCTCCGATGCGGGCGGCGGGCTCTATGTGGTCGATCTGGATACCCGTGCGGAAACCGAGGCCTTTATCGCGGCAGATCCCTTTGCCCAGGCCGACCTGTTCGAACGCGTCACCATCACACGCTGGCGCAAAGCCTACGTCGGCGGCGAATTGATGCTGTAGTCCGCATCCATCGACTATTGCCCGACCCGCTTTCCACAGCACCCAGGATTTTTCATATGTCTTACGCTGATCTCAGCCAGGCCCGTCTGTACTATGTCATCGACGGCCCCGCCGATGCGCCCGTGCTGGTGCTCTCCAATTCGCTCGGCACATGTGCCGACATGTGGGCGCGCCAGATCCCGGCCTTGTCGCAGCACTTCCGCGTGCTGCGCTACGACACCCGCGGCCACGGCAAATCGTCCGTCCCTGCAGGCGAATACACGTTCTCGCAACTGGCGGGCGATGTCGCCGAACTGCTCGACCACCTGAATATCGATCAGGCGAGCTTCTGCGGCCTGTCGATGGGTGGCCCCACCGGCCTGCAACTGGCGCTGGATCATCCGCAACGCGTGCGCAAGCTGGTGTTGTCCAACACGGCTGCCCGCATTGGCAGCGCCGAAGGCTGGACCAGCCGCATCGAAGCCGTCGCGCAAAACGGCCTGGAAAACATGGCCCCCGGCTTGGTCGAACGCTGGTTGACGGACGATTTCCGCGCCGCCCAGCCCGGCTTGACCCAAGTGCTGGTCGACATGCTGCGCCGCACCTCCAACGAAGGCTACAGCGCCAACTGCGCGGCCTTGCGTGACGCCGACCTGCGGGCGCGTCTGTCCGAAATCAAAGTTCCCACCCTGGTCATCGCCGGTACCCAGGATCCCGCGACTACGCCCGCAAACGGCCGCGAACTCCAAGCAGGCATCGCGGGCGCTCAATACGTGGAGCTGAACACCTCGCATATTGCCAACTGGGAACAGCCGCAAGCCTACACCCGCGCGCTTGTGGACTTTCTCACGGCATAAACCAGTCAGGGAGGCATGTCTATGCAACGCTGGAAACAACGCCCAGAGGGCTCGAACTGGGGCGACTATGGCCCTGACGATCAACTGGGCCGGCTCAATTTGCTGACCGAGGCTCAAGTCCTCAAAGGCGCTCGCGAAATTCAGGCAGGAAAAACGTTCTGCCTGTCGCTGCCCCTGGATCTGCCCGGCGGCAACGTCCTGAATCCGCGCCGCCACCCGCCGCAATTGAGCCCCACGCGCTTGCAAGACACGCCGTACCTGAACTTTCCATTGCGCAATCTGAATCCTGACGCGGTGGACGTCTTGAGCGACGATCAGGTGCTGCTGTCGATGCAGTACTACACCCAGTGGGATTCCCTGGCACATGTCGGCGCCCTGTTCGATGCAGACGGCGACGGCCGTGCCGAACTCTGCTACTACAACGGCTACCGCGCTGGCGTAGACATCGTCGGGCCAGCCGACGGCGACCATGCCGGCTGCGGCTGCAACAGCGGCGGTCCATCGGCCGCCCTGAAGCTCGGCATCGAAAACCTCGCCCAGAAAGGCATTCAAGGACGCGGTGTGCTGGTCGATCTGGCCCGCCACTTCGGCACCGGACGCACCTTGATCGGCCATGCCGAGCTCATGCAAGTTTTACAGGCCGACAACATCACGATCGAATCCGGCGACATGCTGGTGCTACGCACCGGCTACGCAGAAAAAATCATCGAGATGGCCGGCCAGCCTGACGCCGACGTGCTGCACACCTATGGTGCAGCCCTGGACGGTACCGATGCGGCGTTGCTGCAGTGGATCACGGACAGCGGCATCGCGGCCATCTGCGCCGACAACTACGCCGTCGAAGCCTATCCCGCCCGCGATCGCCAAGGTCCGCGCGCGATGCTGCCGCTGCATCATCACTGCCTGTTCAAACTGGGCTTGCCCCTGGCAGAGCTGTGGTACCTCAAGGACCTGGCCGAATGGCTGCATAGCAATGGCCGGCACCGCTTCATGCTGACCGCGCCGCCGCTGCGATTGCCACACGCGGTCGGCTCGCCGGTCACGCCTGTCGCGACGGTATAGCAGCGCACAGAGGGGCGCATCCTTGCAAATGGCAAACTCCTAACACAATCGGCCATTGCATCATCGGCGAGCCGCCCTTAATTTACGGCAAGAACCCAGCCGCTCCCGCGGCGAGGAGAAAGCCATGAAAAAGTATCTCGCTTCCCTGCTGCTGTCCCTGGCCAGCGCCGGCGCTTCGGCGCAAAGCAGCCTGCCGCATGGCGTATCGATCCAGGATCTGAGCGCCACTCGCCAGGCCGATGGCGTCTGGGTCATTACCAGCACGGTCTCTAATCATCGCGATACTGCCGTCACAGGCCTGTCGGTCACCTACGCGTTATACGACGCCCAGGGAAAGGAAATCGGCCGGGTTACAGGCCGCCGCGACACCCCTCTCGCCCCGGGCGATAGCTGGCACTCCCAGACACCGACGACCACAAATTTCACACGCTTTAGCGCCAAGGACATCCAGGTCCAATAAATAGGGGCAGAATAAACTGCAGGCTAGATGTAAGCGTGCTGTGGGAAAATAACGCCGTGCGTTCGCCATAACAACAAGGAGTTTCTATGTTCCCCAAACGACTTACTGACGGCTATCAGGCTTTTCTGGACGGCCGCTTTCACAATGAACGCAAACGCTACGAAGCCCTGGGTGAATTGGGCCAGAATCCCGAAATCCTCCTGATCGGCTGCTGTGATTCCCGGGTGTCGCCCGAGGTCATCTTTGATGCGGGCCCCGGCGAGATGTTTGTCATCCGCAACGTCGCCAATCTGGTCCCGCCCTATGAGGGCGATGCCGAGTCCTCGTCCTATCACGGCACCAGTGCGGCCATCGAATTCGCTGTCAACGCGCTCAACGTCAAACACATCGTCGTGCTCGGCCACGCCTCGTGCGGCGGCGTACGTGCGGTGTTCGACGACGCCGAGCCGCTGACCAAAATCGACTTCGTCGGCAAATGGATGTCGCAGATCACCCCCGTCGCCGATGCACTGCCGCGCACCGGCGACCGCACTACCGATATCCAGCGTCTGGAATGGGCCGTGGTCGAGCACAGTTTGCGCAACCTGCAGACCTTCCCTTCGATTCGCCGACGTGTCGAAGCCGGCCAGATCGAACTGCACGGCGCCTACTTTGGCGTGGCCACCGGCCTGTTGTTCCTGCGCGACCCTGACACCGGAAAGTTCGCCCCCTGCCAGCCGCAGGCATCCGGCACGGCAGATTGATCTTTTGAGTCCTCGGCCGGCTTCTATTCTTATAACGAAAATGACTTAGACAGCCGAGGATATCGCCTGTTACGGTTATGTACATAGCATGTAGCGGCGCCGCCTGGCGGCGCGCTTTTGCGTCCGCGACGTTTATTGATGACTAGGCGTCGTTTGTTGTCAGTGGTTCCATTACGCCCCACCGGGCGCCCCAATAGGGCAACTTGCCATGTATGTGTACGACCCTGTCGATCAACAGCTTGTAGAACAACGTGTCGCGCAGTTCACCGACCAGACGCAGCGCTTTCTCGATGGTCAGCTAACCGAAGACGATTTCCGCACCCTGCGGCTGCAGAACGGCCTATACATTCAGCGTCATGCGCCGATGCTGCGCATCGCTATCCCGTACGGCCTGCTGGCCGCGCGCCAACTGCGCACCCTTGCCCATATCGCCCGCACCTGGGATCGTGGCTATGGCCATTTCAGCACGCGCCAGAATATGCAATTCAACTGGCCCAAACTCGAAGATGTGCCGACGATTCTGGCTGAACTGGCCAAGGTGCAAATGCACTCGATCCAGACCAGCGGCAATTGCATACGCAACACCACCTCCGATCATTTTGCGGGCGTTGCCCCCGACGAGCTGGTCAATCCGCTCGTATGGTGCGAGATCATTCGCCAATGGTCGACGCTGCATCCGGAATTCGCATTTCTGCCGCGTAAATTCAAGATCGCCGTCAGCGGCGCCGAAGAAGACCGCGCCGCGGTCGGTGTACACGACATCGGCCTGCAGGCTGTCGAACGCGATGGCGTACTCGGATTCCGTGTCTGGGTTGGTGGCGGCCTGGGCCGTACCCCCATGGTGGGCCATCTGATCAACCCGTTTGTCGAATGGCAGCATCTACTGACGTATCTGCAAGCCGCACTACGCGTCTACAACCTGCATGGCCGACGCGACAACAAATACAAGGCGCGTATCAAGATCCTGGTCAAGGAACTCACACCCGAGGTCTATGCCGAGCAGGTCGATGAACAATGGCAACTCATCAAGGGCGGCCCCGATACGCTGACCCAGGAATACGTCGACACCATTGCACAGCGCTTTACGTGGCCCGACTATGACGAATCTGTCGCGGGCGAGCCCGACCCCACGGAAATGCACGCCGCCGCACACCCCGCGTTTGCCCGCTGGCTGCAAAAGAACGTACGCGACCACAAGGTCGCCGGCTACGCGAGCGTCACGTTGTCGCTAAAACCCACGGGCGTGCCGCCGGGCGATATCACAGCCGATCAGATGGATGCCGTCGCCGATCTCTCCGAACGTTACGGCTATGGCGAGGTTCGCGTCTCGCACGAGCAAAACCTGGTACTGGCCGACGTGCGCCGTTCTCAACTGTTCTCTCTCTGGGAAGAACTGCGCGCGCTGAACATGGCCACGCCAAACATCGGGTTGCTGACCAACATCATCTCTTGCCCTGGCGGTGATTTCTGCGCCTTGGCCAATGCCGTGTCCATTCCGGTCGCCGAGGCCATCCAGGCGCGTTTTGAGGATCTGGATTATCTGTTCGAAATCGGCGAGCTCGATCTGAACATCTCGGGCTGTATCAATGCCTGTGGCCATCACCACGTCGGCCATATCGGCATTCTGGGCGTCGATAAGAATGGCGAAGAATGGTATCAAGTCACGCTGGGCGGGCGCCAAAATGGCGCAGCGAAACCGCTGCCGGATCTGCAATCCACACGAGGTGGCGGGGCAGCGATTGGCCGCATCATCGGGCCGTCATTTGCTCGCGAGCAGGTGCCCGATGTCGTCGAGCGTTTGATCCAGACTTATCTGCGGTTGCGTGACAGCGACGCGGAGCGTTTTATTGATGTCGTCGACCGCGTGGGTATCGCCCCATTCAAGGAAGACGTGTATTCCGATCCCGCCGTGGCCAAGGCCGCGCCGGCAGCTCGTGAGGTGGCTCATGTCTGATCTTAATTCTGCGGATGACAATGTTGCGCGCCTGATTCGCCACGGCCAATTGCAGGTTAACGATGGGCGTGTTTTTGCGCCGGCCGCTGACGAGGCCACTGGTGAGGACGCCCAGGTCGCTGCTGATGAGGCTCCTGCGTTACCTGTGGATGAGCCGGGATGGATTGTTCCGTTGGCGCTCTGGACGACGCATCGCGATACGCTGCGTCAACGGCAGCATCCGGTTGCGGTGCTGCTGTCGCCTGACTCTAAATTGCAGGATCTGATTGGCGAAGACGGCCGTGTGGATGATGCGGGTCTCGCATTTATTGCGATTGATTTTCCGATCTATACGGACGGGCGAGGTTATTCGCTGGCGCAATTGCTGCGTACGCGTCATGGATGGCAGGGTGAATTGCGTGCGATCGGAGATGTGATGATCGATACGATTCACTATCAGGCGCGGGTGGGGTTTGATAGCTTCTTGGTGAAGCCTGGGCATGATCCTGAGAAGGCGCTGGCTGCGTTCAGGACGTTTACGGTGCATTACCAGAAGACCTATCCGAAACCGCCGGAATTGTTGGCTGCCTGAATTCGAATTCCTTTCGTTCCGTGGTGACTCATGTCTGCGGTGACGGTTGGCAGGATTCAGACGCAGCAGGATTGATTCCGGCGAGGATTTGAGTTTCTCCTGAATGCCGCCGCAGGTGCTGGTTCATGCGGAGCGGTTGAGTTCTTCTGGACGTTGATGCGGGGCAGTGGCCGTGTTGGGGCTTCGCGGCGTCGGTCGGCCGCCTGCGCGGCCGACACCGCTTTGTCAACCTCGTCGCTGCGCTCCTTCGGTTTCCCTCGCTCGACGCCGAGGCGCCCCAACACGGCCACTGCCCCCCATCAACTCGCAGCAAATCAAATCGTACGATCGCTGGGACGGGCTGCGTGCTTAGGCTTCGTGGGTTGCCGTTTTTGCGGAACGGAAGATCTTGCAGGGCTGCGATTTTGGTCGCCTACAGGCGCGACCAAAATCGCTATCGCGGAATGTTGTTCGCCGTTCCACGTCTCGTCTGATTGCGGTTAGTTACCGCGCTCGACGATTTATGCGGTTGCGCCGGATTGATCCAACAGGGTCTTCAGCTCGCCGCTTTCGTTCATCTCGGTCATGATGTCCGAGCCACCGATGAATTCGCCGCTGACGTACAGCTGCGGGATGGTGGGCCAGTTGGAGTATTCCTTGATGCCCTGGCGGACTTCGTCGTCCTCGAGCACGTTGACGGTGATCAGCTTTTTGACGCCACAGCCTTTCAGGATCTGAATGGCGCGGCCGGAAAAGCCACACTGGGGAAATTGGGCCGTGCCCTTCATGAACAACACCACGGGGTGCTGGGTCACGGTGTCGCGGATGAATTCTTGTACGTCGCTCATGGTGATCTCACAAACATGTAAATTCGGATAAATCCATTATAGAGACCCGCCAGAAATTCGCTCTATCCCCGACAGGTCACGCAGGCTGGTGACGTTCTTGAAGCCGGCATCCATCAGCAATTGCCGCACAGCCTGCGCCTGATCCCAGCCGTGCTCCATCCACAGCTCGCCCCCCGAACGCAAACGGTCGACTGCGCCGTTCACAATGGTGGTCAAATCGCGCAGGCCATTGGCGCCGTCGGTCAATGCGCCACGCGGCTCGAACCGCAGGTCGCCTTGCCCCAGGTGCTCGTCGTCACGCGAAATATAAGGCGGATTGGAGACGATCAGATCATAACGGGCGCGGGGCGGCAAGGCCTCATACCAACTGCCCTGCGCGAAATCCACGCGCGCGTTCAAACGTGCCGCATTGCGCACGGCCATCTGCAACGCGGTCGCGCTGATGTCCGTGGCCGTCACTGTGGCTTGCGGTGCTCCCAGCGCGATGGACACAGCAATCACGCCGCTGCCGGTGCCTAAATCCAGCACGGCGGACTCGGGACGGTCTACGAGCCAGGCCAAAGCCGTCTCAACCAGCAACTCCGTTTCCGGCCGCGGAATCAGCACGTCAGGCGTCACCGCGAAATCGTGGCCCATGAACTCGCGATGCCCCACCAGATAGGCCATGGGCTCGCCAGCCAGCCGACGCGTGACCAGGGCCTGGTATTGCTGGGCCTGCCAGGACTCGATCGGGTCGGTGTCATGCGCCAGCATCCACGCGCGCGGTTTGTTCAACACGTGCTCGAGCAACATGCGCACCTCCAGCCGCGGCAAGCGCGCGTCCCGCAACAGGGTTTGCAGGATGGGACGGCTCACGCTAGACCTCGTCTCCCAGCGCCGCCAACAGCTCGGCCTGGTGTTCGGCGATGAGTGCGCCGGTCAGTTCTTCCAAATCGCCTTCCATGATCTGCTGCAACTTGTACAACGTCAGGTTGATGCGGTGATCGGTCACGCGACCTTGTGGAAAATTGTACGTGCGGATGCGCTCGGAACGGTCTCCCGAGCCCACCAGGCTCTTGCGCTCTGCGGCCTCTTTGCTCTGACGCTCGCGCAATTCGCGGTCTTTCAGGCGCGCAGCCAGCACCTGCATGGCCTTGTCTTTGTTGCGATGCTGCGAGCGGTCGTCCTGGCATTCCACCACCAGTCCCGTCGGCAAGTGCGTAATGCGCACTGCGGAATCGGTCTTGTTGATGTGCTGGCCGCCCGCGCCGCTGGCGCGGAAGGTATCGATACGCAGGTCAGAAGGATTGATAACGATCTCGCCCATCTCGTCGGCCTCCGGCATCACGGCCACGGTGCACGCCGAGGTATGGATGCGGCCTTGGGCCTCGGTGGCGGGCACGCGTTGCACGCGATGCGCTCCCGACTCGAATTTCAGCCGTCCGTAGGCACCGTCGCCGTCGATGCGCGCGATCACTTCCTTGTAGCCGCCCAGCTCCGAGGGACTTTCCGACATCAGCTCAACACGCCAGCCGCGTTGTTCGGCATAGCGAGAGTACATGCGCAGCAGATCGCCCGAAAACAGTGCGCTCTCGTCGCCGCCCGTGCCCGCGCGGATTTCCAGGAACAGGCTGCGGCCATCGTTGGGGTCGCGTGGCAGCAGCAACAGCTGCAGTTCGCTTTCCAAGACTGCCAGGCGATCCTTGGCCGTTTTGATTTCTTCCTCGGCCATGGATTTCAGGTCGGGATCGCTCAGCATGTCCTGCGCGGTCGCCAGATCGTCTTCCGTCCGTGCGAACTGTCCGAACGCCGATGCGACCGGTTCGAGCTCTGCACGCTCGCGCGATAGTTTGCGAAAGCGTTCCATATCGGCAGCGGTTTCAGGTTCGGCCAACAGCGCATCCACCTCGATGAGGCGGTGAGACAACTGTTCCAGCCGGCTGCGCATGGAAGATTTCATATATGGGTACCAAAGAGACAAAAGGGGATTAGCGAAACGCGGGCGCCCGAAATGCGAACGCCCGCCAAGAGGCGGGCATTGCGGCAGCAGCGCTAACGGCGCGTATCACGACCCGGGAACAGGCGCGGCATCCAGGCGAGCAATTGCTTGCGCTCGTCGCCTTCGCTGCGGTTCAGCGCCGCCAGCGGGCCGTGCAAGTATTTTTGAGTAAGGCCATGTGCCAACTGCTCCAGCACGGCCTCGGGCGACTCGCCACGCGCCAGCATGCGGCGGGCGCGGTCGAGCTCTGCAGCGCGCACGTCCTCGGCGGCCTGATGCAGGTCGCGGATCACAGGCACGACTTCGCGCGATTGCATCCAGTGCATAAAGCCCTGGACACGCGTCTCGATGATGGCCTCGGCCTGTACCACTGCAGCACGGCGCGCATCGGTGCCGCTTTGCACCAGGCGGCCCAAGTCATCAACAGAATACAGATACACATCATCGAGCCGGCCGACTTCGGGCTCGATATCGCGCGGCACGGCCAGATCGATCATCACCATCGGACGGTGACGACGCTGTCGCGTCGCGCGTTCGACCAACCCCAGACCCAATATGGGCAGGGAACTGGCCGTACAGGAAACAATGACGTCGAATTCCGCCAGACGGTCGGGCAGATCGGCGAGCTTCATCGTGCTGGCCGAGAACTTTCCGGCCAAGGCTTCGGCGCGCTCTGCCGTACGATTGGCCACCATCATGCTGCGTGGGCGCTGCGCCGCAAAGTGCGTCGCACACAGGTCGATCATCTCGCCTGCGCCGATAAACAGCGTGCGCGCCTGATCCAGATTGCCGAACACACGCTCCGCCAAACGCACCGCGGCTGCCGCCATCGATACCGAGTGCGCGCCGATCTCGGTCTGTGACCGGACCTCTTTGGCAACGGAAAACGTTCGCTGGAACAGCTGATGCAGCAGCGTGCCCAACGAACCGGCCTCGCCGGCGGCACGCACCGCGTCTTTCATCTGCCCCAGGATCTGCGGCTCGCCCAACACCATCGAATCGAGCCCGCTGGCCACGCGGAACGCATGACGCACGGCGTCGTCCTGCTGGTGGCGATACAAGTGCGGACTGAGCGCCCCCGCCTCCAGGCGGTTGTGATCAGCCAGCCACACGGGCAAGTGCTCGGCCACGTGCGCATCCGCTGCACAGTAGACCTCAGTGCGATTACAGGTCGACAGAATCGCCGCCTCGCGCACCGCCCCGCCAAATGCAGACCGCAACCCCTCTAATGCCGGCCGCACCAAATCGACGGGCATAGACACCCGTTCGCGCACCGCTACGGGCGCAGACGTGTGATTCAGACCGAACGCAAGAACAGCTACGGACATGGGATACAGAAATAAGCGCCGTCAGGCGGAGCACGACGCATTTGTAACATGTGGTAGATGAAAATTATACAGCCAAGGGTTATCCCTTAGTAAAGCTGATTTACACATGTTTTTTTGCCGGTCTGGCACTTTTTTTGGGGATTCGCCTGCACAAGGTCAAAAAATTGTGTATAGTTGCGGACTTCGTTGGCCTGGTAGCTCAGTTGGTAGAGCAGCGGATTGAAAATCCGCGTGTCGGTGGTTCGATTCCGCCCCAGGCCACCAAATTTTCTCGCCCGCTGATTCAAAATATTCAATCAAATCAACGGTTTGCAAAGGACTTGCAGAACCAGCGCGGCAAAGTGGCAAAAGCGGCAATATGACAGTATTGAACTCTTTTGAACAGTCTTCCTGTCAAGATCTTGGCAAACTCAAAAAACGCTGACGTAACCTGAAGGTAGTCGCACAAAACGCCCGAGCGCTGACTCATCAGCCCTCGGGCGTTTTGCTTTGACGACATCGGCTCTCAGGCATTTTTTTAACGTGGGATTCGCCGCCTCACGTGACTCAATGACGAACCTAACTGTAATTGAGCAGCGGATTATGACTCCGCTGCTCAATTACGCTTTCTATTTGGAGACGGGTTGTGGCCGCAATCACAAAGCGGCCATTTGGCCAAGTTACGGTTGCAAGGCCAATTTTCAGAATCTTGGAGATTTTAAGAATTAGTGAGACAACAGAGGGTTTGTATTCTTTCTCTAAAGAGACTTGCTTCTACGAGCAAGCGCAAAAAAGCCGAACGAGTTTTACCTCGCCCGGCCGGCAGTTTTAGTCAGCGGTTAGTACATCGTAGCGACGCTGGGGTTATTATTTACGTCATACCTAGCCTCTCTCTCACTCCCCGCACGACATCGGGTCGATGAGTTACATTCACAAGTCGCTTATCGTCTGCTCTTCTCTGGACTTCCTCCAGGGAAAGGTCTTGGCCACACGCCACCAGTTCATAACATTCACTCTCATTTTCCGCCTCGCTCGAGCTTGATCGACAGGACTTGTGTTTGAACGTTAATTCTCCTCACGCCGCTTCAAGAACTCGGGCCTATGCCCCGACATGAGTATGTAACCGTCGCACACTCGCCTCTAACTTTATTGCTGCCTGGAGCAGACTGATAGGTTCGCCTTGCGTTTACGCCACCATCCTTTACGCGCAATGCTTCAAAGTTGCGACACTGTTGGACTCCGATGCGACTGGCGATTAGGGAGACATTGCATTGCCCCACAAACCAGGCAACAAACGCAT
>Ga0164243_10004484_pt1 | contig 21857 bp, 15 predicted proteins | sample OricompcompostOP_FD_108781 | JGI IMG/M metagenome (GOLD analysis project Ga0164243, IMG submission 108781) | Organic Plus compost microbial communities from Emeryville, California, USA - Original compost - Organic plus compost (OP) | ecosystem: Engineered > Solid waste > Mixed feedstock >...
CAAGCTCGTCGAGCCGGGCCTGCCCCCGCAGCCTGTAAACGACAAGGACTCTGCCCGCCCGGGCGAGTTCCGGGTCACCGACGACGGGCACAGTGTCGTCGAGTACACGAAGCTCGAAGGCGGAGAGTTCGGCGGCGCCACCTACGCGTGGGTGGAGCGGGTGCCCATGGGCGGCCGGATCAAGCAGGTCACCAGCCTGCGGGTCCTCACCGACGTGGCCGTCCGCTCCGGGTTCGCGCGCCCCGGCGCGGTCGTCGACTCCGCAAAGGGCGACTGCATCATCGAGATCCAGTGGACCGACGAAGCCACCGGGCACGAGGTGACCCGTGAAGTGCACGGGCCCCGCAGCATCCTCGAGTCACCGCCCAGCGAATGGGGGCGCAAGGGTGCCCGCATCCACACCGACATCCTCCGCCACCCGGCGTGGCCGCCCCGCAACAAGCTTGGCGACGGGTTCCTGTCCGCGATCAAAGCGCACCGGATCACCGACCAGGACGTCCTCGACGGTTGGGACACGATGGGGTACGTCCCCACCCTGTCCGGCAACCCGGTGTTCGTCGTCGGAAACCAGTCCCTCGGAGCGAGCCGCGCTGACGAACGCGACAACCGTCCCGGCGTGACCGAAGAGTCCATGCCGATGGCAACGAACTACGGCGTCAACGACACGTACTGGCAGTTCGTGGACACCGACGACCTCGATGGGTGGAAGGCGCAGATCCGCGAAGACATCGCGACCGTCGTGGACGCGTTCATCACCAACTCGGCATGGAAGCGTCCCGCGATCGGACCCACAGTGCTCGCCGCCGCGCTGCGACCCACCGCGCCCGGCACCACCAGCATCAACCTGTTCGTGTCCGGCGCACCCGGCACAGGCAAGTCCTACCTCGCATCGTTCCAGATGTCGTTCTGGGGTGCGAAGCCGGGCATCTGGACCGTGCACAACCTGCCCGGGCAGGCCAACGACACGTCCGCCGCCCGCGAGCACTCCGTCGCCCGCACCCCGCTGTACGTCATCGACGACCTCGCACCGAACGTGTCCCGCATGGCCGCGGAACGGCAGGAAGCCGGCGTGGAGGAAGCGATCCGCGCGAAGTTCAACAACGCCGGCAAGCGCCGCGGCACCGCCGACGGCGACCAGCGTGCCGTCGCACACCCCCGCGCGCTCCAGATCCTCACCGCTGAGAACCGCCGAGACACGCTGTCCATCCAGCAGCGCATGATCGGCATCCACCTCGCCAGCCGCCAGGAGATCAACAGCGACCGGGCAGGCTACATCGAACAGCTCACCAAGGACCCGCGGAACCCGCTCGCGCGCCTCACCGCCGCGATGATCCGGTTCTGGCTGAACATCGACATCAACCAGACCGAACTGCCGTTCATGCGCAGCGTCGCACCCGAAGAGGAGATCGTGACGTGGGAGCAGAAGTACGACTTCATGCGGACCGCGATCGACGAGGCGAAGGAACTCATCCAGGTGCAGCTGGAAGCCCGCTACGGGATCAACACGGGCACGTCCGCGCGCCGGGCGGGCATGTTCGCGGAACTGTTCGTCACCCTCGACATCCTCCACGCCCTCGCACTGTGGGCGGGCATGAGCGAAACCGACCCGGCACTGGCCCCGTTCAACGAGTCCATGGGCGACGTGGAAGTTCTCCGCGGGGCGATGATCGACCTGGCCGCGCAGGACCTGCAGGAGTTCCGTGCCCGCTCGAACAGCCGCAACCTGCTCGAAGCGATCCGCAGCCTGCTCGAGTCCGGGAAAGCGCACCTGGAGCACCCGACCCTGTCCGGCGCCCGACCCGTGCAGACCGGCGAGTACGCCGACTACTACAACCGGGCCGCCGGGTGGCGGGTCGACCCGCGTGGTGGGGAGTGGATCCCGCAGGGCACCCCGATCGGGTTCCTCGGTGTGCCGATCGACGCGGAGGACGAGAACGACTACGTCGCCCTCATCTCCCCGCCCAGCGCGTTCAACCTCGCCCAACGTGAGCACCCCACCCTGGTGCCCGCCGGACAGAAGTCCGGTGACACCTGGAACCAGGTGTGGGAGGACGAGGACGGCTCCATGGTCCACCCCCGCTACCAGCGGCCCGCGAACGGGCGGGAAACGTCCGTGAAAGCCCGGATCGTCGGGGCGGGCTCGGAGACAGGGAAGACCGGGGTGGAACGTCAGCGTGGCGTGCCGGTCCGGCTCAGCGAGCTGATCCCCACCCCGAACGAGGACTGACCCGCGCAGCGCACCCGAGTGAACATCCGCCCGGGTGCGCCGCGCATGTGGTGGTTACGTCCCACCCCACACGCCCTCGAAAGGAAGACCTGTGGCATTCGTTCACCTGCACGTGCACAGCGAGTTCAGCCCCCTCGACGGGATGATCCGGATCGGTGACGCATTCGCCACGGCCGCCAGCTTGGGGCAGAACGCAATCGCGATCACCGACCACGGGAACCTGGCCGCCGCGTGGGCCGCCCAGGGGCACGCGGACCAGGTCGGGGTGAAGTTCATCGCCGGGAACGAGATGTACCTCGCGATCGGGTCCCGCCACGGCGATGACGTGCTGTGGGTCGCCGCGGACGACAACTCCACCGACGAGGACGCCGTCCGCGGTGACGACGGCGACACTGTCAAGCCCGCCACCCGGGACGGGATGAAGGCGCGCCCGTACATGCACCTGACCGTCCTCGCGCACAGCCCGGAAGGGTGGCGGAACCTCGTCATCCTGAACAACAAGGCGCAGGAGACGATCCGGCACAAGCCCCGCATTGACCTCGACCTGCTCGCCGCTCACAGCGAGGGGCTGATCGTCCTCACCGGCTGCCTCGGCGGTCCCGTCCTCGGACCCGCGTCCCGCGGCGAATGGGACCTGGCACGCGCAAACCTGCAGGCCATCATCGCCGCGGTCGGCGCGGAGAACACGTACGTCGAGATCATGGAGCACGGGATCCCGGAAGAGTCCGCCGTGCTCCCGCAGGTTGTGGAGCTCGCCCGCGAGCACGGGGTGGGGGTCGTCGCCACCAACGACGCCCACCACACGCACGAGACGGACGCGGAAGCACACGCAGCCTGGCTGCTCGTCCAATCGAAGTCCACGTTCGATGACCCGAAGTTCACCTTTCACGGGCACGGGTTCTGGCTCCGGTCCGAAGCCGAAATGCGGGCGCTTCGCCCCGAGCCGTGGTGGCAGGAAGCATGCGACACCACCCAGGTGATCGCGGACCGATGCGCCGCCCGCACCCTCCCCACGCACCGTGACCTGATGCCCCGGTTCCCGACCCCGGATGGATTCGCCGACAACCAGCAGTACCTGTTCCACCTGCTCCGCGCCGGCGCGCAGAAACTGTACGGCGGCATCGACCCGGAGCTTCGCGAACGCGTCATGGCGGAGATGGACGTGATCGTGTCCGCCGGCATGGTCGACTACTTCCTCGTCGTCCACGACCTGATCAACTGGGCCCGCACGAACGGGATCCTCGTCGGTCCTGGCCGTGGGTCCGCGGGCGGGTCGGAGATCGCCTACCTGCTGGGGATCACCCTCATCCCGCCCCGCAAGTACGGTCTGCTGTTCGAGCGGTTCTACGAGAAGGGTCGGTCGGAGCCGCCGGACATCGACATCGACTTCCCTCAGGGACGCCGTCAGGAGGTCATCCAGTACCTCCGGGACCGGTGGGGCGCCCGGTACGTCGCTTCGATCGGCACGTTCCGGATCGAGCGCACGAAGCAGGCGATCAACGACGCCGCACGCGTCATCGGCGAGCAGAAGACCGGCACGGACATGAACAAGCTCGTGCCGGTGGTCGAAGCGAAGCCGATGCCGACCGCTGAACTGCTGAACCCTGACCACCCGTCCACCGCCGAATACCGCCGCCTGTACGAGAAGGACGACGTCGTACGTCGTGTGCACGGCATGGCAGCGTCGTTCGAGAACGTGGTCGCCGGGTTCTCCGTCCACGCGTCCGGGGTGATCGTGTCCTCGGAGCCGCTGGAGGAGCTCGTGCCGTTGCGTCGCACGTCGGCGGGGTGGGTGCTGCAGTGGACTGGACCGGAAGCGGAGCAGTTCGGTCTGCTGAAGGTGGACGTCCTCGGCCTGCGGAACCTGGACATCATCGAGCGGGCCGTCCAGTACATCGAAGACACGACGGGGGAGAGGGTCGACCCGCTCACCCTCCCGGACCCGGACACGCCCGCCGCGGGGAAGGACGCTGCTCGAGTCGCCGCGGCATGGAAGATCATCGCGGAGGGACGCACCGCTGGGGTCTTCCAGATGGAGTCCGCGAAGATGACCGAGCTGGCGATGCAGGTCGCCCCGCGCTCCCTAGCTGAGGAGTCCGCGATCGTGGCCCTGTACCGTCCAGGCCCGATGGGCATGGGAGCGCACACCCAGTACGCGCATCGGAAGCGTGGCATCGAACCGACCGACTACACGGTGTTCACCAGCGACCCTCGGGAGCAGGCCGAGCTCGCGAAGGTTCTCGACGAGACGTTCGGGCTGATCGTGTACCAGGAGCAGATCATGGCTCTGGGCACGGTCATGGCCGGGTTCGACGCCACCGGCCGGTCCAAGCTCCGCAAGGCCGTGTCGAAGAAGAAGAAGGCGGACTTGGAAGCGATCCAGCCGCTGTTCTTCGAGAAGGCGACCACCGAGCTGCGAGACGATGCCGGGAACGTCACCTCGATCGCGTTCTCCCCGGTGACCGTGCAGGCCGTGTGGGACACGGTGCTCGCGTTCGCGGAGTACGCGTTCAACAAGGCTCACTCCGCCACGTACGGCTACCTGGCGTTCGTGACCGCGTTCTACAAGGCGAACTGGCCGGCATGCTACGCGGCCGCGAACCTCGCGGTGACCAGCAAGGACGACAAGCGGGTGCAGGTGCTCCGCAGCCTGGCCGCGGAGGGACTCAACGTCCTGCCACCGGACGTGAACTCCACCAGCCCGTACACGGTTCCTGAGGGGGACACAGCGATCCGGCTCGGACTCAGCGAGGTCAAGGACCTGGGAAAGGTCGGCGTGATGATCGCCGCGGAACGGAACCGCCACGGCGAGTACCGGTCGTTGCGTGACGTGTGGCTGCGGGTGCAGAAGCCGCCCGTGGACGATGGTGCGTCGATCGGAGCGTCGGCGGTCAGCGCCACCCATCTGAGAGCGCTCGTCAACTCTGGCGCGGTGGACCGGTTCGGGCCGCGCCTGGGGCAGCTGGTTGTCGCGGGTGTCCCGAAGGTGGACCTGCCCATTCCGGCGATGGAGTGGAGCACGTTGGAGCGCTCGTCCCGGCAGCGGCAGGCACTGCTGATCCCGCTCGGTGAACACCCGCTGGTCACACTTCGCGACAGGGTCGCGTCGTACCGCATCCCGTCGCTGCTGCCTGGGCACCCCGAGTTCGCTGCGAAGCCCATCCCGATCCCGCGGATCCCGGACCGTGACGGGGAAGCCGTCCATGTTCTCGGCATTCTCGCGTCGTGGACGGAACGCGCGTACTCGAAGGGTCGCCTGGCGAATATCGCCCTGGAGGGGTCGTCCGCGTCGATCAACGGCACCATCTGGGACACCCAGCTGACGGAGATCAAGGCTGCTGGGGATGTCCCGAACGTGGGTGAGATCGTGGTGCTGAAAGCGAAGGTCCGTCACGTGGTGGTCCCCGCCGACCCGGAGGACCCGGAGTCGGAGGAGACCAGCGTCAAGGAGCTGTCGGTCAGCGGCATCACGCGCATCGAGGTGGAGGACGACTCGTTCGGTGGTCTCCCGCGAACCACCCTTCCCCGTCTGGACCTCACCGAGCTCGCTGATCTAGGCGGTGTGCACGAGCCGACGGCGGCTGAGCGCGAGGCGGACCCTCTGGCCGCGGATCCCGGTGATGACGTCCCGATGGTGTTCGCCTCACAGGCCTCGTCCGGTCCGGCCCCGGCTGGCGGTGTCGCTGTGCTGCCTACATCGTCACCCGCTGTCACGGTCGTTGAATCGCCGGCGCCGATCCTGCCGACTCTTGAGGAGCATGAGGCGGCCGCCCGGGCGATCGAGGACGACAAGCGCAACGGGGGAGCGGGCATCGCCACCCACCCGAGTGGGACGGTCGTAGTCCCTGTCCCTGTGCTGGGTTCGTCCACGTCGGGGGTGTGGGAGGTGGTCCCGTACGCCCCGGAGCATTCGGGCCTGCAGGTGTTCGTCGGGGAAACGAACAGGGTTGTCGCGAAGAAGATCACGGACGCCTTGAAGCTGGACGGTGCGGCACGCAGGAACGTGCAGAACGGCGTTCATGACCTGTGGAGGGGCGCGAAGTTCGCGGACATCACGGCCACCATCACCGTCGGCGGGACGCCCGCCGCGGTGGTGAAAGTGATCACTCCGCGCGGGTGACTGCTCCCGACGTGCCCTGGGCGCTACGGCCGTTCGAGACGTAGTAGCCCGTCGCCTTCGCTGTCGTTTGCCCCGGACCGTTAAGCCTCCGGCACGGACACGGTCTGTTGCCGCACTCGTGTGGTCATGAGCGGCACGATCGACAGCAGCGGCAACATCCACAGGGGCGCCGGAATCCCCGGAGGCGGACAGTTCGCAGGTCGCGTCAACGCGGCCCCGAACACCCACCTCGCCGACGACGCCACCGAAGCCTCCATCACCGAACTGCTCCGCCGCCGCGCCGAACTGATCAAGGCCGGATACGCGCCCGCAACCGCCGGACCCTCGCTCGGAACGGGACCCACCTCCACCGACGGCATCGACACCTGGTGGGACGAGCACTTCCGTCGCAGCGAAGTCAGGGACGGTGCCGGGTACAACCAGATGCCCGACGACTTCACCCCCGGCATGAGCGCCGGGCGTGCGCTCTCCGGCCGCCGCCGCACCCACCGCATGCTCTACGACGGGGCCAGCATCAAGCTGCGGATGCCGTCCGCATCAGCGGTGAAGCGGTACTCGGCGTCCATCGATCACGCCACCTTCGACGTGCCAGTGCAGGCCGAAGGTCTCTCCGGGCAGGTCGTGTCCGGGTTCGTGCGCGTAACCCAGGAAGCGCCCGGCAAGTGGACCGTCACCGCCCTGAACATGCCCCCGCAGGTGGCAGCGAAGGTGTCCGAGTCCGTCGCTTCCGTGCTCGAGGCCCGACGCCCGTCCCTGGCACTCACCGAGATCGGCGACCTGCTCCAGCGGCGCCGTGAGCGGATCGCACGTGCCGGGGTGCGGCTGGACGGTGTCGAGAACAGCTCCTGGGTGAACGCGATGGGATACAACGACGCGGCGGGGGAGATGATCGTCACCCTCGGAACCCGCACGTACGGGTACAAGGTGTCCGCGCAGGTCTACCACCAGGTGAAGAACGCGTTCTCTGCCGGAGCGATGTACAACCGGCTCGTGAAGGGCGCACCCCGCGTGCAGGTTGACCAGTGCACCGGCTGCGGGCGCTGGTTCAACACGGATGCCGGCCACACCTGCATGCAGCATCGGCAGCCGACCGGCACCGTCCGCCCGTACCTGGACCGTGTCCGCGCGCACGTCCTCGAAGCGGCAGGGGAGCCCGCCTGACCAGGCTGGCTACTCGCCGTCAGCTTTCCGCTGCTCCCACTCGCGTTCACGCGCTTCCGCGTCCTGCTCCCACCGGCGCTTCTTCGCCTCACGGGACTCCAGGTATCCGGCCAGCCGTTCCAGCCCCTTCAGACCCAACTTGACCGACTGGACTAGGGCCCTCCCGGCGAGCGAGGTGAGTGCCCACAGGATCTCCAACGGCCACCACGGGGTCAGATCCCCGGACCGCGACCTCGTGCCATGCCATGAGGTTAGCGTCCCACCCGCGCGTCCTGCCGCAGGGGTGGAGGGGGAAGAACTACCCACCCCAGACGAGGAAACCCGATGACCGCGCATGTGCACAGCATGGACACCATCGCCGGCCCGGGCCCGCTCGCATACTGCTGGATCGACCTTGAGACATGCGGGCTGAACCCCGACGATCCGCTCCTGGAACTCGCCGTCATCGCCACGGACTCCGACCTGCGCGAGATCACCTCGTTCACGACCATCGTGCGCCCCCAACCGGACACGTTCGACCGGATCGCGGCGGTGCCCGCCGTACAGGCCATGCATGAACGAAACGGTCTGCTCGACGAGCTTCGCAACCACGGCCACAACGCCCCCACCGAGCAGCAGGTCGAGAACATGCTGCTCGCCCTCCTAGACAAGTACGAGGACCCGGACGCGTCGCCTGTGCAGATCGCCGGCGGCGGCGTCTCCCACTTCGACCACCCGTACCTGAAGCACCGGATGCCGCGGTTCACAGGCCGCCTCAGCTACCGTCCCATGGACATCACCCAGAGTTCCCAGGCGTACACGGCGGCCACGAAGAGCCATCGGTTCGGTGAGAAGGGCGCGAACAAGGCCCACCGTGCCGAAGCGGACATCCGAGAGGACCTCGCCCGCGCCCGCGAGTTCTGGGACATGTACCGGAAGATCGACGCGCTCTACAGCCCCGGGGAGCAGCCGCCCCTCGAGGCGCGCGACGCCGTCCTCGCCGGTGTGCAGATCATCGCCGCGTTCGCCGCCTCCCAGGGGCCCGACTTCACCGGTGCCGCGGCAGACATGCGCACCATCCTCGGCACCATGCGTGACAGCGACGCGATCGCCGGTGTCACCGCCGTCGCCGCCTACCTCGCCGCCAGCCTCGCGGGAGCGTCCGGGATGAGCATGGACACACTCCTGCAGGGGGTGCGCCGCACCCTCGCAAGCCGCGCGGCACAGAACGTGCTCGCACCGCGCATGTAGTAGGCAGAGGCCGCACATGCGGCTTCGACATCAGACCAACCGGGCTGGTGTGTCGGAAGAGATGAGCCCCGCAGCGGGGCTCGGAACGGAACGAGAGTATGAACGGAATCCCGCTGACCGTCGTCGGGAACCTGACGGCGGACCCGGAGCTGCGGTACACGCAGAACGGCATCCCGGTGGCGAACTTCACGATCGCGTGCAGCGAGCGCCAGTTCGACCGCGCCACGAACGAGTGGAAGGACGGCGACACGACGTTCCTCCGCACGGCCGCGTGGCGGGAGCTCGGCGAGCACGCCGCCGCGTCGCTTCGCAAGGGCATGCAGGTCGTCGCGACCGGCAAGCTGAAGCAGCGCAACTACGTCGACTCGAAGACGCAGGAGAACCGGGTCGCCTACGAGCTGGAGTTGGAGGACCTCGCGGTTTCGCTCCGCTTCGGCACGACCGTGTTCACTAAAAGCGCACCGCAGCAGCAGAACGCTGCGGCAACTGCTCCGGTGGCTCAGCAGGGCGCGCCGGTGACGGCACAGCCCGTTCCGGAGGCGGCTCCCCAGGCCCCTGCCTACCAGCCCGCGGCTCCCCAGGCCACGGGTGTCCCGCAGGGTGCTCCCCAGGCCCCTGCCCAGCCCGTGTACGCCGGTGCGGCGGTCGCGGGTGCCCAGGCGGCGGAAGACGACATCTTCTGATTCGACGCCCTCCGCAGGGAACCCGAGAGCCCGGCCAGGCGCGTACTGGTCGGGCTCTCGGCACACGTGAGGCGAACAGGTGACCACGAACTCCAAACAGACCGACAAGCCGGTGGCGCTCACCCGCACCCGGTGGCAAAATGCCCGCTGGGTGCTTCAAAGCGGCTGGTTCCGGACCGCCCTCGCGATCATCCTCGTCGGCGCTCTCACCGCCGCAGCCTGGTGGCAGTGGCCCGCAATCTCGTCCGCCTTCGGCCGAGTCGCTGAGGCGTTCCAGCCCGACCCGGAACCTCTCCCGCCCATCGACTTCGCACCCACCCCGGACCCCACCGTTGACGGTGAAGTCACCGGACTGCACAAGGCCCTCGCCGGCGCGATCAGCGCCGCGACCCAGTTGATCAGCACGAAACGGCAGGCGGGGGTGACAGCCGCGGACCTGAAACCCGCGGAGGACGCCGTCGCTGCCGCGCAAGCGATCCTCGACGCGGACGTCACGATCATCCCGCCCCTGCAGGCACGGCTGGACGCGTTGAACGCCGCGACCGCGACCCTGTCCACGAAGACCCCACCGCAACCCCCGCCGCCGGCGAAGAAACCCACCAAGAAACCGACCACCAAGCCCGGCGGCGGCGGAGGGACCACGAAACCCGGCAACGGCGGCGGCAGCAAGGGAAACACCGGTGGTGGCAGCAAGGGCGGCGGGGGCAGCGGCACCGCATCCACCTCCACCACCCTCACCTGCACCGGTGGGACCGTCCGGGTCACGTTCCGGGGCACCGGAGGGGGCACCGTGAAGGTGACCGTGTCCGGTCCAGCGTCCGGCGCAAACAGCGGATCCGGGTCGGCAACCGTCGTCATCACCGGTCCCGCAGGCACCTACACGGCCAAAGCGACCGCCACCGGAAGTGTCGGGATCTCCGGTTCCTGCGGCTGAACCGCACACGGCCAGTGCGCGCGCCGCACTCATGTAGACATGACGACCACAGACGACCACGGGAACCTGCACGACCGGACCGGGAAGTTCACCCGCAAGGTAGGCGCCGCGCCGTCCGGTTCCCTCACGCCGGACGAGGTCAACACCCAATACCCCCTGTCGATCGCGATCCTTCCCGAACCGGACCCGAACGGCGGGTACGACCTTGCCGTCGACGCGCCCACCGGACGGTACTTCCTCCGTGACGGGCAGCCGCACCGAGAGGACGGTCCCGCATACGAGGGCCGTGACGGGACGAAGGAATGGCGTGTCGATGGTGCCCTGCACCGTCCCGGTGGTGCGCCGGCAGTGATCCACGACGACGGGTCCGAAGAGCTGTGGGAGCACGGGGAGCCGATCGCTCTCTGACCCGCCTGCCGCAGGGGTGGTGAGTGTGACGGTCCCGATTGACGAGCTGCTCGCACAGCCATGGTTCATGCCCACCGTCGCGCTGGGCATGCTGCTTGTTCTGCGTGCCCTGTGGCCGCTGTGGCGGTCCCGGGTCCGAGGCCCCAAGGATCAACGGCGCATGTACACCGCCGACGAAAGAGCCATGGGGTTCACCCGTTCCGGCGGGCAATGCGAGTACGACAGGTGGATGCTGTGGCGGTGCACCCGCACCGCAGCACACGGCGACCACTTCTACCCGTGGTCGAAGGGTGGGGCCACAAGCATGCGGAACTTCGTCGCCGCGTGCCCCCGCTGCAACACATCCAAAGGCGCCCGTGTCCCCACCGTCTGGCAGCGGGCCCGGATCGAACGGCGCCGACGTCGCTACTTCCCCCGCCCCCTGCCCGTCACCGCCGGTGAATGGTTCGGAGGTGGACGATGACCGACCCGGCGGAGAGCTCGAAACCGTCCGCGAAGGACACCGCGAAGGACATCGCCGGGAACGCGGCCGCAGCCGCCGCCGTCAACGCGGTCAGAGGTGCAGCGGTCGGCGGTGTCGCCGGTGCCGCCGCCGGAGCGATCAAGGGTGCCGCCGTCGATCTCGCTCGAGACCGGCGTGTCCGCCGTGGGATCGTGTACGTCGTCGCCGCAGCAATGGCAGTCACCCTGTGCGTGGTGCTCGGCAGCGTCGTCACCGCCACCACCTTGGTCGGCACGATCGCGGGCGGGAAAGAACAGAACGCCAGCCAGTCCGTCATCGAGTCGGGGGTGGACGACGGGTCCACGAATAACGCCCGGAAGGCGGGGGAGAAGTACGGGCTGCCGTGGACCCTCACACTCGCCGCGCAACTGGAGAACGACGACGTCGATCTGCCCGGACTGGCCTCCGCGTTGGAGAACGCGGACCCGAACCGGCAGTACCGGGACCTGACCGCCGGTGCCACCTACCAGTGGGCGCAGCGCGCGATGACGATCCCCGCCGCCGGGGACGGGCGGGCTCTCGCCGACCAGGTCGAGCAGGTGCACCTTGCCGCGCTGCAGGCGGTGGAGTTCACGGAACCCGAGGCGAAGTCCGTGTTCGACCAGGCCCGGTCGTGGGCGCTCGGTGAGGTGCAGTGCGCCACGAACACGGGAGGTGGTGTCGCGGTCATCGACGGTGACTCGTTCACGTTCAACGGGAAGACGTTCACTGCGAAGCAGGTCGCGAACATGAAGACGATCATCGGGATCGCGAAGACCATGTTCCCCACGCACGCGAAGGAAGCTGCGATCGTGGGTCTGATCACCGCCGCGGTCGAGTCCGGGTTCCAGAACTACGCCAACGACGGTGTCGTCGGCCCCGAGGACGGGGACCTGTCCGCGTCTACACGCGCCGAGTACGCGAAGCTGAAGTACAGCCTCACCCTCGACCATGACACGGTCGGAACCGACCACACCAGCGTCGGCATCATGCAACAGCAGGCGATCTTCTCCTGGGGTGCTGTCGGTACATCGACGTGGGCGACCGATCCGCAGGGGGTGATCAAGCGGCTCATGACACCCCGGTTCGCGGCCGCCAAGTTCTTCGAACGGATGGCGAAGGTCGACGACTGGGCGGACAAGGAGCCGGGGAAGGTCGCACAGGCCGTGCAAATATCCGCGTTCCCTGACCGGTACACCGACAAGGTGGAGCTCGCCGAAACCATCTGGTCCGCGTACGCCACGTCCTCCGCGTCGCTATCCGTCCCGGCCGGGATCGTATGGGACGGGTCCGCCGACGACAGTGAGGGCGACGACGGCACCGTGTCCGTCGCCTGCGGTGATGGTGCAGGGAACGGGATCCTCGCGTCCGGCAACGAACAGCAACTCGCTCAGCAGATCCTCGAAGCCACCGACCGGGGCGAGATCATCTGGTGGGGGAACCCAGCGGAGACGATCAACCAGGTCAAGCGGTATGCGAAGGGTGACCCGATCCCGGAAGCATGCACCCTCGACGTGCGCATCCTTCAGATCATCCTCTTGTCGAACAGCCTGTTCGACAAGATGTCCGTGAACAGCCTGAACCGGCGCTGCACCGGCTCCACGATCGGCGCCGGGAAAGCGTCCATGCACTGGAAGGGACGCGCGGTCGACTTCGGGTTCCTGGGCGGCACCAGCACCACCGGCGGTGACCCGAACTCGATCAAACTGATCCGTGCGATCGACAAGTTCGCCCCGAAGAACTCCGGCATCGGTCAGATCAACTGCCGCGGCGGCCGAAAGCTCACCTCAATGATCGAGTTCGACGACACCTGCAACCACCAGCATTTCAACCTGCCCCGCAACGGGAACGAACCGCTGTCCGTCGACAACAACACCGGAGGGAACTGATGCGCGCCATCCGGAACCTCGCCCTTTCCGGCCTCCTCGCAGCGACCGTCACTGTCACTGTCAGCGGGTGCTTCGCCGACCAGGGCGCGCCCGACCCGGAACCCTCAGCGACCGCCACCCTCGAGGGCGGCACCGCAGACTGGTTCGATCGGGCCGGGCAGGCTGCCGGCACCGGGTTCGAACCCCTCACCGTCCCACCGGGTGTCCCGCATGGGGAGCTCGACGGACTGGGGGATTGGTTGACCGTCACCGGCGCGAACCCCGCTGAAGGGGATACGTCCGTGGTGTACACGCCCGCCCCATACCTGGACGTGATCGCTGAACCGGTCATTCTCACCGCCGTGGACGCCGTCTCCGTGCCCGTGAGCGGGGCCGAACGCAACTGGGTGCTGTCCCAGCTGGGTGTGCCCGCCAGCACGAACACCGTGGTGCAACGGGTGACGATCCGAGTGCGGGAGATCGCCCGCTCTGGAGGGTCCGATGAGGACGTCGCCGGGTGGTCATTCCCGGCCGCGTTCACCCCGATAAACAACGCCGGCGACACGATGACCTGGGTGCTCGACGACGACGGCCGGTTCGGGTGCGCCGGCACCGCCACCCCGCTCGCCAGTCACCCGATGACCACCAACGACACCGTCCAGGTGTGCGCGTACGCGGTCGGCGACGTGACCGCGAACGCCTCCATGTGGGTGAACGGTATCCGGGTGAATGGTGTCGCCGACGGTGTGGCCCGCCCGTTCACAGTCGCGTCCACGACCCTGCAACCGAACATCGGCGGCGAATGAGCGCTCCTGCCGCGCATGTGGGTGGCATGGCAGTTGTGCGTGCACGGAAACGGTCTGCCCCGAAGCGGCCTGAGCCGATCAGGCATAACCTGACGGCACCCCCAGTGGTGCAGGCTGCGCAGATCGCGCTGATCGCCATGAAGAAAGCGAAGTGCGCGAACTGGAAGGGCATGGTCGAACTGGCCGCGCAGATCAACATCCGCGAGAAGGTGATCCTCACCGCGGAGCAGCAGGAGCTCATCGACCGGTACGCGAACATCCTCCCGTACCTGCAGACCTCCCCGCTGGTGACCGTTGTCGCGTGCACAGGCTGCGGAAGGTTCGGGTTCTACGACGGGCGCCCCGCAGGCGCGAAGTGCTACTTCACGTTGCGGTGCACCGGGAAGCTCATGAAGGCGTCCGCGGCGAACGAACGCATCACGGACACGGACCATCCCGCGCCCACCGGCCCCGGTGTCCCCGCCGAACAGCCTCCCGCCGCCCCCACCGAGCACATCGACGACGGCCTGTTCGACTGACCGCACCCTGCCGCCGCGCATGTGGTGAGCATGCGATCCTTCTTCGGCCGGCTCATCGTCGGCATCGTCGTCCTCGGTGTCGTCTCCATCTTCCTGATCAACGTGGGCGCCTGGCCTCGCCTGGTCGAAGCGGTCGGAGTCGGGTTCGGCACCGAAACCGCAAAGCACGTCGACGAGTTCGGGAAGACCTCCAAGGCCATCGGCGACGACCTGCAGGACACGTACGAGCGGGCGAAGCGAGGCGACTACGCCAACCTCGACTACGACGAGTTCGCGGAGATCATCGGCACCATCAGGACGACCGGAGCGGAACGCATCCCCGAGTACCGACGCGCCGCGTTCGGGGAACCGTGGGAAGACGTGGACGGGAACGGCTGCGACACCCGCAACGACGTCCTCGCCCGCGACCTCACCAAGATCACGAAGGACACCCGCTGCCGGGTCCTCACCGGCACCCTCCACGACCCGTACACGGGGAAGACGATCCCTTTCACCCGCGGGGAGAAGACGTCCTCAGACGTTCAGATCGACCATGTGGTGCCGCTCGCGTGGGCGTGGGCGAACGGGGCATCCGGGTGGGACCAGAAGACCCGGGTCCGGTTCGCGAACGACATGGCGAACCTGATCGCCGTGGACGGCCCCACGAACACGTCAAAGTCCGCGAAAGGCCCCGCCCTGTGGACGCCGCCGAACGACGCGTACGACTGCCGCTACGTGGCCCAGTTCTCGATGATCGTCATCAAGTACGACCTCACCTTGCCCGATGACGACCGTGCCGCGATCAGCCGCACCATGTCTGCCTGCCGGTGACCGGCACCGCGCATGTGCACGGCATGAGCTTCCCCGCGCCCGTCGGCGCCCGCATCACCACCGGGCATGCACGCCTGGCGGGCACATTCCGGGAACCGTACCTCGAGACCCACATCCACCCGAAGCTGAGGTACCCCGGGGACCACAAGCTGTCGATGGTCGACTGGGTGAAGTCACTCGGTAGCTCCTACTGGGACCCGTCCACCCAGTCGTGGAGCATCTACGGGTTGGGGTCGCTGACACCGTCCACGGTGCTCGCCGAGTCCGGTATCGAACTGCTCTGGGACGAACGGCCCGAACAGTTCGCGGGGCTGCAGTCCATCGACGAGCTCGCCTGGCCGATCGCCAGGCTGCACTCGAACGGTCGGATCGTGATGGTCCGGCACCGGCTTGCAGGGTTCCTGTACGCCCGCGAACTGCTGGGGCTCGGCGCCACCTGGGACAAGGACCGACGCCTGTTCCTCACTCACGTTGGCGACGTCCTTCACAGGGGAGCGATCCGCGGCGGTGTGCACTGGCCGCAGGACGCCATCGACCGGGCGTTCGACCTGCACGCGACAGTTCCGGTCCCGCACGAGCTCGCACCGATCGCGAACTACCTCGCCAACGCACTCGGTCTCGACGGGCTCCCCGAAGAGCAACTCGCCCGCATCGGCCAGCTCCCGCAGTTCCAGAGACCCCTGTTCCCGTATCAGGAGGCCGGTGCCCTCGCCGTCGCCGCGGGAAGAACGGGCCTGTTCGACGAGCCCGGACTGGGCAAGTCCTTCCAGGCTCTCGCGGCCGCCCGGATCCTGAACACCCACCGCACCCTCATCGTTTGCCCGCCGCTGCTGACCACGAACTGGGCCAGGGAAGCGGAGATGGCCGGTGTGGTCGCTGCAGCCGCCGACATCGCCGCGTTCACGCCCCGCCGTAAGGAGCCAGCACTGCCGGACCAAGGGGTCGTTGTGATCAGCGACAGTCTTCTCGCCGCCCGCCCGGAGACCGCGGAACGGATCAAGGCATGGGCGGCGGACGTGATGATCGTCGACGAAGCCCACCGGCACAAGACGATCGGGACTGCGCGCAGCGAAGCGGTCCTGAACACGGCAGAGTCCGTCCGGCATGCACCGATCGCGCTGACCGGCACCCCGATCTTCGCGGCACCCCACGAGCTGGTGCCACTGCTCGAGCTGACCCGCACCCTCGTGCCCATCTTCGGCGGCCGGTCTCAGTTCCTGGAGGACTTCTGCCGTCAGGACAAGTTCGGTGGTTGGCATGCGAAGCAGGCATCCCTACCGCGTCTGCACGCGACCCTGAAGAACCACGTGTGGGTGCGTCGACGGAAGCGTGACGCGCTGCCTCAGCTGCCGGAGAAGCGTCGCCGGGAGATGCTCATCGACGTTCCCCTCACCGGATACCGGGCCGCGCACAAGGACGTGATCGCGAAGGTGCAGGCGTGGGTGACCTGGTTCTCCGACCACTATCACCGGCTGCCGTCCACGGAGGAGCGCGAGGAGTACGCGATGAACAGCTCGTTCGAGCTGATCTCGCAACTGCGACGCGCGGCGGGGCTCGCGAAGATCGACGCGGCGAAGGAACTGATCGTCAACCACGTGGAGGAGGCCGGGTTCGACGTCGACGAGAACCAGAGCCGCATCTATCGGCGCCCGCTGATCGTGTGGACCCACCACATCGACGTGGCCGCCGCCCTGTTCGAAGCGGTCCCGGACGATGTGGGGGAGACGGTCGCGATCGTCGGCGGCACCAGCGACACGGCCCGTGACGACTACGTGGACCGGTTCCAGCAGGGGCGCATCCCGGTGCTGATCGGTGCGATCACGAAAGCGGGCGTGGGGATCACTCTCACCAGGTCGTCGGATTCGTTCTTCGTGGAGACGGACTGGACGCCAGCGGTGATCAAGCAGGCGGAGGACCGCACGAATCGGATCGGGCAGTCGAACGCGTCCCTGTACACGACGCTGATCGCCCGCGGCACGCTCGACGAACCGATCCAGCGGGTCCTGCACGCGAAAACGAAGGTGCTCGAAGCGGCTCTCGGGGACACCGACGACGGGGTCGCGGTGATGGCGGAGGACGACGTGTCCGGGCTGAAGGACATCGCCCTGATGGTCATCGACGAGGCCGTGAACACGTGGAAGAAGCGGTGACCGTGGCGGCGTGCACACGTGCGTGGACGCCGCACTCGTGTACGCATGACGACTCCCGACGTGCACGGCAACATCCACAAGGGCAAGGGCAGCCCGGACGGCGGCCAGTTCGCTGAGAAGCGAAACGCGGCCCCCACACAGACGCTCACCGACGAGCAGGTTCGTGAGATGAACGCCACGATCATGGGCCCCGCTGCCGCGCTCACCCGCGCGTACCGAATCGACCCGTCCACCGCGGACGACATCGCCCAGGACGCGTGGGTTGAGCTGCTCGCCGGGCGCCGCCCCATCGAGGAGCTCGTGGGGGAGAAGAAGCTGCTGAAGGCGGTCGCCCGCACGGTCGCGGTCCGTCAGACCGTCGGACACCAGCACGGGCTCCGGCACGAGGAGTTCCAGGCCCGTCGTGCCCTGAAGGAGCAGGAGGCCGCTTTCGAGGGGGAGCGCGGCCGGAAGATGACTCCGAGCGAGCGGGAAGCCGCCGCGGACAAGATCCGCATGTCGATGAAGCCGGGCCGTCGCCCCAAGCCGGACTTTTACCGGGAGCGTTCGACCGTCAGCCTGGACGCGCCCGTACGCACGGACGACGGTGACGGCGATACGACTCTCGGGGTGGCGCTGGTCGCCGACCAGCCGCTCCCGTTCGATGACCAGGAGGATGCGGCCGCCTCGGCACTGTTCGAGTTCGAGAACGGGGGAGCTGCCGGCAAGGTGGACGTGCGCCGCGACGTGTGGCGGATCGTGTCGATCCGCAACGGTGCGCCCGCGGTGAAGCGGGAGTCTCTGTCGAAGTCCGCAGCTTCCACCGCCCGCCGGGTCGTGAACGAGTACCCGGGCGGTGCACACGCGCTCGCACTGCGGTGGGTGGACGGTGACGCGACCGACGAGCAGGAGAAGGCGCTGTTCGCCCCGTTCGGTGAGCTGAGCGTCCACGAACGCCACCTGACCGCTGAGGTCATGGAGGACCACCCGGATTTCGCGGACAGCCTGTGGCGTGAGGCGCTGAAGGCAGCAACCCGCAGGTGACGCGCACCCGCGGGCCGCTGCCGCACTCATGTAGGTGACAGACCGGATCCACGACTCCCCACGGTGACCTGCCGCAGGGGTGGTGGGGGACAGGGAGGACCCGACTATGAACTTCGTCAGCGGTTGGAACCAGCTGATCGGCAAGATTCCCGGCGGTGTGCTCACCGTCCTCACCATCATCGGTGTGGCCCTCATCGTCATCTTCGTGGCGAAGTGGATCTGGGGGCGCCGGCGCGGTGGCGGCGGCGGGATGTCCGGCTTCCCGTGGCTCGCGATCATCTTCGGTGCGATCCTCGCCGGGCCGACGGTCACCGTCCCCGCGATCCTCACGATCCTGCAGGCGCTGGTCAACGTCGTGATCAACCTCGCGACCTGGGTCGGCGGGCTCCTCGGGTAGCCCCGGAGGGGCCATGCCGCACGTCTACAGCCTCACCAAGCTCACCGGCCGTCGTCGCAACGAGAACCGGCGCACCGTTGTCCTGACCGTCGAGGTGCGCCGGTACACGCTGATCGTGCTGGCCGTGTCCGGGCTCGCGTCTGTGTTCCCCACGATGCTGCTCGCAGCAGTCCTCGGCCCATACGCCCTGTTCACCCCGGCGGTGTTCATGGGCGCCGGTGTCGTCCTGTGGGACTGGCGGCAGCGAAACGGCATGCGGCTTCGGAACTACCAGGCCATCCTCGACCGCCGGCAGGCGCAGAACGGTGTCCTGTATGCGTCCGGGGCGCCTATCCCCGAACCGACCCTTGTCATGCACCAGACGGTCGTTGTCCCCGCCACCCCCGCCGCAGACCAGCCGACACCGATCTCCGCGGTCACCAGCGGTAAGCGGAGCCGCGGAAAGCCGACAGCGAAGGACCTGCTCCCCGTATGAGCACCGCACCACACACCACCAGGCAGCGGTCCGCGCGCGGGCTGCTGCTGCTCACATCTGCGCTCGTCCTCGGCATGCTGGGACTGACCGGCGCGGCACCCGCCGTCGCCGCGACCGTAAACACGGACACGACCGCCCCGGCACGGACGGTCACCGCCCCCGTCAGCTCGAGCGTGATCACCTCCACCGACCTGTTCAAGGTCGTACCCGCCGCGCCCGTCCCGGATGCCGGCGACGGTGACGAGACTGCACGGTCGATCTACGACTCCCAGTTCCGGACCATGAACCGGTGGGGTGACGCGACCACCGGGTTCTTCACGAAGTACGACGGGTTCATCGGCACCCAGCTGATCGACCAGGCGCAGCGCGGCGTGAACCAGTCGATGCAGATGGCGATCGGGAACCTGTTCATGTCGATCACCGCGAACGCGGCCCAGTGGGCAGTGTCGTTCCAGGCGATCGACCAGATCGGGAAGACCATCGACGACGTCACCAAGCAGATCGTTGTTGCCCTGTTCACCAACGGGAACGGGAACCGGGTGGTGGCGACCGCGCTGGTAATCACCATCGTCCTGATCCTGCTGATCACCGTCGTCGTGCAGTCCCTGCGTCGCGGCGGCATCAGTCTGATGTTCCGGCGGCTCGCCGGGATCCTCGTGATCTTCGGGCTGCTGTTCACGATGGCGTCCGCCGCCCTGAACAGCAACGGCCGCACGGACGCGAACGGGAAGTACCAGCCGGTGCCGCTCACACCCGGCTGGGTGGTGAAGACCCTAAACGACGGTGTCGCCGGGCTCGCGGAGATGCCCGCCCGCGTGTTCGTGGATGGTGTTCAGCCGCTCGTGACCGCCGCCGCGCCCGGCATGAGCACATCGAGCCCGTCGTACTACGACCCGAACGGCAACCTGTCCTGCGCACGCCTCAACAACGCGTTCCAGCAGCGGCTGAAGACCCAGCAGGACAACGCCTCCGACGCAGGCAGCGGGGGGCTGGTCGCGATCACCTCCGTCATGGACCAGCTGTGGGAGGACACCGGTCTGCAGACGTGGAAGCAGATCCAGACCGGCTTCAACAACCCGTTCGGCACGAAGATGTACTGCCGGATCCTTGAGGACCGCTCCACCGTGTCCACCCCGCTCTGGTCCGCGTACTACACCGCGAAGGGGCAGCCGGCCGGATGGGACACCGCCGTGTTCAGCACCTACAACGGACAGAACGCTCCCTTCTCCCCGGACAGCGCAGCGAACACTGCCGCGTCCTACGTCGGCTGGGCGGCGTGCAAGCCCACCCGGGTCAGCGGGAAGACAATCACCTGGCAGTGGGAGTCCGGCTGGGTCGGGTTCAAGGGCGGCACGGGCGGTGTCGGCGGCGCCGGAACGGACCCGCTGAAAGCCAGCGACGCGCAAGCGCTGTGCTCCCAGTGGTGGGCAGCAGTCAGCACCGACGGGGCAGCGCAGGACATTCCCGACCAGTTCGACATCTCAGGTGAGGCCGGCTGGATCGACGACCGAACGAAGGGCATCGAGACCACCAACGGCCGCGACAAGGTCCGCGACTTCCTGTACGCGCTCACCGGCGTGAACGCGAGCGGGGGAGCGACCGCCACCTGGGCGTACGCGATCAGCTCCGGGCTCCAGTTCATCGCGTTCGGGTTCCTGTCCGCGCTCACCTTCCTCGCGAAGCTATTCGCGGCCATGTTCGCGATCGCACTGTGGTTCGTTCTCCTCGGTGCACTGTTCACCGCGAACCCGTTCAAGGACCGGATCCTCCGCGCGTTCAACCGGTTCCTCGGGGTCACGATCTTCGCGTCCATGATGACCGTGATCATGACGTTCGTCGTCCTGTTCTCCAGGGCGCTGATCACCATCGGGAACACCTGGTTCGGGGCGGGCACGATCTTCGCGATGGTGTGGGCAGGGTTCGCGCCCGTCGCCGCGCTCCTGCTCGTGCACCTGCTGTTCACGAAGGTGTTCAAGATGCCGTCCCCGGTCACGATGTCCGGCGCGCAGGCATGGAACAAGGCCGGAGCGTCCGGCGCGCTCGGTGCCGCCGCAGCCGCCGGCGTCGGCGGGTACGCGGGCAGCCGCCTGGGAGCGGCCGCGAAGAACTGGGGCAGCCGGGCCGGACGGGCAGCCGGAAACGCCGCGCTGTCGAAGGCGACCGGTGGCAGGCTCGGATCCACCCCCACCCGCCGCAGCGGAATGGGCGCCGGTCCCAGGAAGGAAGCGCTCGACGAGGCTCAGGAGAAAGCAGCGGATACCCTCACCCCGAAGCAGGTGAAAGCTCAGGTCACCGCGGACCGCAAGCAGGAGCTCACTGAAGCCCGCGCCTGGCACCGCGCGCAGACCGGACAAGCCGCTCCCGGCGATCTGAAGGGGTCCGTCGCAGACCTTGGCGCGCGAGCCGCGGAACGCGCCCGCGAGCTCGCGCAGTCCGCGCAGGAGAAGATCGCCGCGACCCCGCTCGCCCGGGAACTGCACTCCCGCGCAGACCACCGCCAGATGGTTCGGGAAGCGCGCCGCACCGGGAACACCGCCGCTCTCGAAGAGGAACGGCAGCGGCAGCG
>Ga0164243_10004485_pt1 | contig 21854 bp, 17 predicted proteins | sample OricompcompostOP_FD_108781 | JGI IMG/M metagenome (GOLD analysis project Ga0164243, IMG submission 108781) | Organic Plus compost microbial communities from Emeryville, California, USA - Original compost - Organic plus compost (OP) | ecosystem: Engineered > Solid waste > Mixed feedstock >...
ATGCGCTCGAGTCGTGTCCGCAATTGCCGTGCTCCTTCTCACGATCGGGCAATGGTCGCTCGCGACAGCCGCCCCGGCTCCGATGGCGGTGCCATCCGACGAGATCCGGAATGCCCCGGGCGATCTGATCTCGATCTCGGTCGACCACCCGACAGTCGTGACCGGTCAGACGATCACCTACACCATCTCGATCGCCGGAACGCTGACTCCCAATGCCACCTACACGGTGCGTGGGGTGTTCATCGCGATCACGAACGACTCTGCCGTCTGCGACCCCGGTGGCACGGGGATCTGCGGTCCGATCGGCTATACCGATCACGTACTCGAGACCCCGGTCACCGCAGATGCGTCGGGGGAGATCGATCTCACCATCACCATTACCGGCGATGTCACCCTGCCACCGAACAGCCAGTTCTCCGTCGGCCCGTGCATTGATGACGCCATCAACAATCGGCTCGACTGCACGGACGAGATCACGATAACGGTGGCCCATCCGACACCGACGCCGTCGTTCACGCCGACCGTGACGCCGACCGCGACCGTGACAAACACGCCGGAACCGACCGCCACGGCGACCAATGTGCCCATCCCCGAGCCGACCGTCGAGACGACCGTGAGCAAGGCGAATCCCGCTCCCGGAGAGCAGGTCATCTATCGCATCCGGGTGACGGGTCAGGCTCCGGCCGGGACGGAGATTGACGTTCAGGACGTGTACCCATCCCAGCTCGCGAACGTCATGGCCTTCGGCCAGACGGCGGGAGATGCGGTCTGGGGCGTGCGCTCGGACACGGCCACCGGTATCACCTACTACGTGCGGGTAGGACCGAGTGGGACCTACCAGTTCCTCGCCGAGATCCTCGCGACGATCGATCAGGGAGTCGCGCCAGGAACGACCTTCACGAATACCGGGTGCGCCGGTGTCAGCGGTGGCCCGTTGACGGTGTGCCAGGGGGTAGACGTGACGGGCACCGCACCACCACCGACCGCGACATCCACGCCCACTCAGACTCCCACCGCCACACCAACGCAGACGCCAACCGCGACCGCCACGGCGACCATGACGCCGACGGCCACCGCCACCGACGTCCCGACCGAGACCCCGACCGCCACCGCCACGGACGTCCCGACCGAGACCCCGACGGCCACCGCCACGGACCTCCCCACCGAGACCCCGACGGCCACTGCCACCGACGCCCCGACCGAGACCCCGACGGCCACCGCCACCGACGTCCCGACCGAGACTCCGACCGCCACCGCCACGGACCTCCCCACCGAGACCCCGACGGACGTCCCCACGGCCACCACCGAACCGTCCGCGACGGCGACCACGTCGCCAGAGCCGACAATCACGGCCACCACGGAAGCGACGGCGACCACCACGCCCGACCCGACCGCCACCGAGCCCTCGGCCGGCAGTGCGATCGTCACGCTCCTCAGTGATGACGGCGGCACCATCCCCGATGGTGCGATCATCTGCATCCGGGATATCTGCCAGACGGCGGGTGGCGATCCCATCAGCGCGGCGGCCGTCTCCGCTACGACCCTCACCTTCACGGATCTCGCTCCGGGGGAAGCTGTCATCACGGTGACGAATGCCGCTCCCTACGCCGACACCTCGGGGACCGTCACGATCCCGGAGCATGGCGATGTCACGGTGACGATCACGCTTGACGTCGCCGCCGAGCCGACCGCCACCGCGACGGACATCGTCGATCCCACGGCGACGGCCCCTGGAGCCGCGACGCCAATCGCAACCACCACGGTCGAGCCGACCAGTCCCGCCCCGACGTCACCGCCGACCTCGTCAAGCAATGGGGGGAGCGGTGCGAGCTCCGCGCCCGCCGTCACCACGCTCCCGAACACGGGCGCCGGGACGACCTCATCGACCACTTCCCTCGCCGCCCTGCTTGGGGGCGCGGTCGTGATCCTGCTCGCAGCTGCCGTCGGCTGGCGACGTCGCCTACGCTGACGTTTCGCCGCCAAGGACATCGCCATGCGGAACGGGTCGGGAGCATGCTCCCGACCCGTTCCGCATTCCCACCACATCATCGGCGAAAATACCTGCCCCATTTCACGATACCAAATCGTCCACATTCTCCCATATCCAAACACCGTTCAATTCATCCAATGATTCCGCGATAAACTTCCAATCATCCAACACATTTCAAGGTGTCATTAACTCGAAAGTGTCATCTATCTGATATCGATTGAAACATATCTAAACCAAACGCGTATTTTTGTGGATATCACGAGAGAAGCGTGTACGCTGGGAACACGGTACATACGTACCTTTCCCCCAATGTTGGGGAACATGTTCGCATTCCGTGCCCCGCGCACGAAGGAGGATATCCATGCGACGCCGCATCTTCGCACTTCTGGCATCCTGCGCGCTCGCGCTCGCCTTCATCCCGTTCCACGCTGTCGGTCAGGACGCCTCTCCCTCACCCGCATCCTCCGAAACGACGCACCCCGTCGCCGTTCATGAAGGGACCTGCGACGATCCCGTCGCCCAGCCTGCCGCCGAGGTCGCGGACACCGCCGCGATTGGAGCGGGCAGCGATGATCCCGAGGTCGTGGGCGAGCCAACCGGCCCCGGCATCCTCGAGGCGAATGCCACGATCGACGGCAGCCTCGATGACTTCACCGGCGCCCCGCACGTGATCGCCGTGCACGCCAGCGCCACCGATTACGACACCATCGTCGCCTGCGGACAGATCGCCGGCGTGAAGGAAGACGGCAAGCTGGTCGTCGCGCTGACCCCGGTCGACGAGAGCGGAGTCACGGGCATCGCGACGCTCGACGAGGACACCTCGGGCGTGCTCGGTCTGGGTGACGACGAGCTGAAGATCACGGTCTATCTGATCCACGAGTCGGAGTCGCCCGCGACCCCGGCCGCCTAGATCCGGATCGATCTTCCTGCCTCCCATGAGAAAGGAATCGTCCTCATGGCCAACACCGACCATCACAATGACGTGGTCATCGCCTGGTTGAATGACGCCTACGCGATGGAGAACGCCATCATCGAAACCCTCGAATCGCAGGTCGACCTCGCCGCCGGACATCCCGACGTGCAGGCTGGCATCCAGCAACATCTCGAGGCCACCCGCCATCACGCCGAGACCGTGAAGAGCTGTCTCGCCCAGTTCGACGAGAAACCCTCCGCCGGCAAGAAGGTCCTCGCGACGCTCGGCGGCAAGCTGCAGGGCGCCGCGATGGGATCGACGGACGATGATCTCGTCCGTGCGGCCCTGCAGGATTACGCGACCGAGCACATGGAGATCGCCTCCTATCGCGCCCTGATCGATGCGGCGCAGGTCATCGGCATGCCGACCATCGGAGAGGCGCTCAAGGAGATCCTCGCCGACGAGATCGAGATGGCGAACTGGCTCACCACGAACACCCCCGCTCTCGTGCAAGGCGTCGTCGCACGCGCCCAGACCTGATCGCCCTGTCCGCATTCCGGCATCGTAGACACACGCAGGCACGCATATCGATCCGAAAGGAGATCCCCATGCATGACACCACCACCCACCCCGACGTCCTCACCGACTGGGTGAGCGATGTGGTCGCCATCGAATCGCAGATCGAAGAGGCGCTCGATCATCAGCTCAAGCTCTCGGCCGGAAGCGCCGAGGTTCAGGACGAGTTCACGCATCTCCACGCCACGGTTCGCGCGAGCAAGAAGCGCGCGGTGGCGTTCCAGGAGAAGCTCGGCGCGACGCCCACCGCCGGCATCATGCAGAAGGGTTCCGAGATTATCGGCAAGGCCGCTGGCATGATCGATCGCATGCGGAAGGACGCTCCCGCCAAGGCGCTCCGCGATGACTACGTCGCCTTCAACCTCGCGGCGATCAGCTATTCCGCGCTCCACACCACCGCCCTCGCCCTCGCGGATGAGCCAACGCAACGCTTTGCGGAGGAGGGACTTCGCACCTATGCCGGTCTCGTCATGCGCATCAACAACGTGCTGCCACGCGCCATCGTGGATGATCTGATCGCGAATGACGATATTCCGGTGCAGAATCCCGATGTCGTCCAGACGTGTCGCGAGATGATCGATCGCGCCTGGGCCGATGCGGCGCAACACATCTGATCCGGCACCACACGAACGATCTGCAGCGGAGCGCACCCCACGCGTGGGGTGCGCTCTCGTATGTGCCAGACAATCCCTTCACCGACAGAATGATCGGATAAATGGACGAATCACCGGCAAATCATAGGATGAATGTGCCTCATAGGCATGTATTGCATATCCAGCACTCTCGAAGTACGATCAAGACACGGTTGAGGGAGCGCTCAACCCCTGGTCCTGAAGTGCCGCATGGACCATGCCGTCGGATGGGGGTCGCGGCGTGTACTCCCAACGCGTTGCTCCCGGATCCGATTCACACCTGCCGCGGGAGGACGGCAGTCGGCACGGCGATCACCATCGCCGCACATCCCACCACGGGTCGGATGTCACCACCGTTTGAGGCGCCTCCGGCCACGACGATCCGCCCCTGGTGGGAGTGTTGCGATCATCCCCCTCGACCTTCCCCGCATCACCACCTACCCTAGCCTCATCACCTCCCGACCCGATCGGGAGCACGCGACATGAGCAAGGGACCATCCATGCGATACGGAATCATCGGAGGAACCGGCGTCGAGATGCCGGGTGAGGGCTTCACGCCCCAGCTCGTCACGACCCCATTCGGCGAGGCACGCGTCTTCATCGGCGAGGGTGCATACGCCGACATCGTCTTCCTCTCGCGTCACGGCGAGCATCACGACATCCCGCCGCACAAAGTGAACTTCCGCGCCAACATCTGGGCCTTGCGCAAGCTCGCCGTGAGCCACGTCCTCGCCTCGTTCGCAGTCGGCTCGATCTCGGAGGAGATCGCCCCCGGCAGCGCCGTCGCCATCGACCAGATCATCGACTTCACGCACGGACGCGAGCAGACCTTCCACGATGGCGGCGAGCGTGGTCTCTACCACGTGCCGTTCACCGAGCCGATCTGCTCCTCGCTGCGCGCCGCGATGATCGCACGCGCCCCGACGTTCGGCCTGGATCTGCGTCCGCAAGGAACGTACGTCTGCTTCAACGGGCCGCGCTTCGAGACCGCCGCCGAGATCCGGATGTTCGGCCTGATGGGCGCCGAGGTCGTCGGGATGACCGCGATGCCCGAAGCTGCCCTCGCCCGCGAGCTCGGCATCCACTACGCCGGCGTCGCCGTCTCCGTGAACTGGGCGGCCGGGGTGCGCGGTCCGCTCGTGCTCGATCTTGCCGCGCTGGATGGCATTCGCGGACGTCTGCTCCCGCTCTTCCTCGACACCCTGCGCGCCGCCGATCAGGGCCCCGCGAGCTGTACGTGCGCCGAGGCGGAGGGGCATCAGGACGTGATCGGCTCGCGACCGGCGTTTGCGGGATGAGCGACCGCACGCCGCAGCTTCACGCCTGGGAAATCCCCGCGCGCGAGTACGCCCGCCACGAGGCGCGGCGCGGGCGCCGCTTCGCCTACGAGACGCTCGATCCCGCGCGCACGGCACTGATCGTGATCGACATGGTGCACTTCTTCGTGGAGAACGGGCCGCTCGTGCAGGGGATCGTGCCGAACATCAACCGCCTCGCGGCGTCGCTGCGCGCGGCCGGCGGCACGGTCGCGTGGATCGTGCCCGCCGTGAGCGACGGACCGTCCGCGCATGACATCGCCTTCTATGGAGAGATGGTCGCGGCAGCCTACGCCCAATCGGGTGGCGAGGGCACGATCGACGAGCGCCTCTGGTCCGGCCTCGACGTGCACGCCGACGATCTCCGCGCGGAGAAGACGGCCTCGAGCGCGTTCTTCCCGGGGAGATCGCCGCTGCCGGACCTGCTCGCCGCGCGCGACATCGACACCGTGCTGATCACGGGGACGGTCACGAACGTGTGCTGCGAGTCGTCCGCGCGGGATGCGAGCACGTTGGGCTACCGCGTGATCATGGTCGCGGACGGCAACGCGACCGTGAACGACGCCATGCACAACGCGACGCTCACGACGATCTACCGCTCGTTCGGCGATGTCCGCACGACGGACGATCTGCTCGCGCTGATCGCGGCCGGCGACCGGTAGCGCGAACGCTACTGCGGGATGGCGACCAGATCGTCGAGGTACTTGCCCGTATCGACCAGCGTCACCGGGACGTTCGTGATGCGCTCGACCTCGGCGATCACCTTGCGCACCGGCTCCGTGATCTGCTCCGGACCAGTGATGCCCTTCATGTTCGGATCGAGATGATCGCAGAAGGTCAGCGCGATCTGCGTCGGGCCGTTCAGCATCGTGGCATAGGCGAGCAGCTCCGGATCGATCTGCGACGCCTTGCGACGCACGCGGCCGGTGATGACCCCGCGCTCGTCAATGCCGCGCGCGATGATCTCGTCCTCCGGCATCTCGAAGGGCAGCGGTCCCTCGCCGACGCGCGTCGGCAGGACCTTCACGATCATCACGGCATCCGTGACCAGTCGCCAGTTCAGCCCGACGTCGTCGATCGCGGCCGCGACCGTGCAGTTGTCGGAGGTCGTGAACGGATAGTCCGGGCTGAGCGCCAGCGAGAGGAAGGTCCCCTGCGAGCCCTGGATGATGATCTCCTCGGTCCTGGCGCGCTCGTTCGCTTCCTTCGCCACATCCGTCACGTACGGCGCGAGCTCCGGGATGTCCTTCGCCTGCGGACCGCGACGCAGGATGAAGTCGGACCGCGCATGCCCGTTGCCCGTCTTCGTCGAGCCGACGCGATCCGCGAGATTCGCGTCGCCCTGCTCCGCCGCGATGTGCTCCGGCGTGATCACCGCGCAACGGCCATCCACGAAGGCACGCCCCTCGAGATCGAACGTCGCGACCTCATTGAGGAAGATCTCCGGATTCACGAGCGTGCCCGATCCGACCGCGACGCGGGCGACGCCGTTCATCCAGGCCGTCGGGAGCTGGCGCTGCTTGATGACCGTGTCATCCGGCAGGATCACGCTCGCGCCAGCGTTCGTGCCGATCCCGGCGCGGACGGCGAGGGTCGCCCCGAGCTGGCGGGAGAGCCAGGCACTGATCTTCCCCTTGCCGGAATCTCCCCAGAACGCATCGACAATGACGGTGGCACCCATACCAGTTCGGCTCCCGAGACGCCCGCGGATCCACGATCCGGGCGTGATGACGCGCCCTTCTGACAGGCGCGGCGAGGATCGGGTCACGCGCGAGATCGCGCATGACAGTCAGCGTTCATTCTCGCACGCCGCGGAGGAATCGTCTGCCCGGCCCATCCCGCCGATCCAGGACATCCCGGTTCACCAGATCACTCTGGTACGATATTGTCCCGAGACAACGACACATCTAGACTTGCCGCAGATATTCGCCGATTCGCCGCATTCAGCAAGACGGGACCCCATGTCGACGACCGAAGCCAGACCCCTCGCCGAGACGCCTCCTGCCACACCGCCCCGCCGTCGCCGACGCTGGTGGTTGCGCATCACGCTGACGATCGTCGTCGTGCTCGTGCTGATCGTGGCGAGCGGCGCGATCTGGTTCCAGGTCAGCGTCACCCCACGCGTGATGCTCCTCCGCGCGATCCCCGGCTCGGACGCGCTCGACGGCGGACGCGGTCTCGCGGAGTACGTGCCGGCCGGTATCGATACCACGCTCGACGAGGCGTACGGCGAGGGGAGCGACGATCGCCTCGATGTCTACACGCCGAGCGGCACGACGGAGGCACTGCCGACGATCGTCTGGGTACACGGGGGTGGCTTCATCGGCGGGAACAAGGAGGGCACGCGCGATTACCTGCAGATCCTCGCGTCCTACGGTTACACGGTCGTGAACGTGGAGTACACGAAGGGACCGGAGGCGCACTGGCCGACCCCGATCGCGCAGCTCCAGCAGGCGATCGCGTACGTCACGGAACGCGCCGACACGTTCCACATCGATCCCGCGCAGATCGTGCTCGGGGGTGATTCCGCGGGCGCACACATCGTCGCGCAGGCGGCGGTCGCCGTGACGAATCCGGACTACGCGACGCAGTCCGGCGTGCCGGTGGTGCTGACGCCGGAGCAGCTGAAGGGCGTGATCCTCTTCAGCGGACCATACGATCTGGCGGGCATCGACGTGAATGATGCGCAGTGGGGCTTCTTCCTGAAGACGGTGATCTGGGCGTACACCGGACACAAGGATGCGCAGTCCAGCCCGGATGCCGCGTTCTACTCGGTGACGCCGTGGGTGACGAGCGCCTATCCACCGGCGTACATCTCGACCGGTCCGGCCGATCCGCTGCTGCCGCAGTCCGAGAAATTGGTACAGACGCTCGACGCGCAGGGCGTTGACGTGAGCACACGCTTCTTCCCGGCGGAGACGACGAGCGACGACATCGGTCACGAGTACCAGATGAACCTGGACACGGACGAGGCGCGCGCCGGACTCGTCGGCATGGTGACGTTCCTGCGCACGCACGTCTCCACGCCGACGGAGCTTCCCGGCGTGACCTTCGACACACCGATCGCCACCCCACAGCCGTAGGGCATCATGCTGCACCAGGATCATGTGATGATCACGATGATCGTGCCCCATTCCCTCCATGACAGCACTAAGCACATGCACTATACTGCACTCATCGTGCACGGCGATGCATCGTACCGGAGGAGTTCATGGAGGAGCACCCGCACATGACGAGCGACGCAACGTCGCTCGCGCTGGCAATCGGACAGCGCGTGAAACAGGAGCGCGCGGCGCGGGGCTGGACGCTGGATCAGCTGGCCTCAGCCGCGAATGTCAGCCGACGCCTGCTCGTCAATGTCGAGCAGGGCGACGCGAATCCGAGCGTCGCGACCCTGCTCAAGATCAGCGATGCGCTCGGCGTCGGGCTTCCCGCCCTCGTCGCACCACCAGCACCACGCCCGATCACGATCACGCGTCACGGTGAAGGTGCCGCACTCTGGACGGGATCCGCCGGGGGACGCGGCGTCCTCGTGGCGGGAACTGCGCCGCCCGATGTCGTCGAACTCTGGGACTGGACGCTCGGTCCGGGAGATCATCACGCCAGCGCCGCTCATACCGACGGCACGCGCGAACTGGCGCAGATCCTCGACGGCACGATCGTCATCACCATCGGGGAGGACTCGTTCACCCTCCACCCCGGCGACGCGATAACCTTCCCCGGCGATCTCCCGCACGCATACACCAACCGCGGCGATCTCCCCGCGCGCTTCTCGCTCGTCGTCTTCGAGCCGGGTGTCGGGACACCGGCACGTCCGCACCCAGACAGCACCTGATCCCACCCCCTGATCCGAATCGCGCGGATCGCATCCCGTTTCGCTGATATTCCCCCTGAACCGGTTCGCTTTCGTTGAGATGACGGAAGCGGACGTGGAGAGATCCGTCATGCCCAAAAACCTCGCTTCGACGGTGCCGCTTCCCCCGTGGGGACTGGCGATTGCCGCCATGCTCTCGGTCCAACTCGGCTCCGCACTCTCGGTCGACCTCATCGATGAGGTCGGATCGGCGGGCACCGCCTGGCTCCGCCTGACAATCGGCGCACTGATCTTCCTCGCCATCGCCCGGCCGTCCCTCCGATCGCTCCGTCGGCAAGATCTCCCCGCGATCATCGGCCTGGGACTCACTACCGGGTTCCAGACCATCGTGTTCCTCGAAGCCATCGATCGCATCCCGCTCGGCACAGCCGTCGCCATCGAGTTCCTCGGCCCGCTGACGGTCGCCGCGATCGGCACGCGAGCGCGACGCGCGCTCATCTGGCCCCTGCTGGCATTGGCCGGCGTCATCCTGCTGAGCGAACCTTGGAATGGCGATCTCCAGCTGGACGGCATTGCCTTCGCCCTTCTCGCGGCGATCGGCTGGGCCGCCTATATCGTGCTCACCCAGCAGGTCGGCGATCGCTTCTCCGGCATCAGCGCGCTCTCGCTGAGCGTCTCGATCGCAGCGATCGCCAGCGCCACGATCGGCATCCCGCAGACCGCCGGCCACCTCACGATCCGAACGATCGCGATAGCCGCCGGGCTCGCCATCCTGCTTCCGGTCTTGCCCTACGCCCTCGAGTTGCTGGCACTGCGCCGCATGACGCCAACCGCATTCGGCACGCTGATGGCGCTCGAGCCGGCGATCGGTCTGCTCCTCGGATGGGCGGTGCTGCACCAGCAACCGGCCCCGATCCAACTCCTCGGGATCGTGCTCGTCGTGCTGGCTGGCGCGAGCGCCCAGCGCGACGGGCAGCGAACGGCACCCGTCACCGAGCTCGAACGCATCCGCGAGTGAGTGCCGATCGGAGTACATCGTCCACGAGAACGCGCGCCCCGGACAATCCGGGGCGCGCGTTCATCACGAGATGGATTCCCGCGAAGGGGGAATCGGCTACTCGGCAGTGATGGTCCCGACCATACCCGCCGCCTCATGGCCCTCGATCGAGCAGATGAAGCGATAGGTGCCGGCCGCGAGGTTGATGGTGATCGTGTCTTCCTGACCACCGCTCAGCTGCGTCGTCGCGAATCCACCCTCATCGGACACGAGGTCATGCACCAGCACGCCCGTGTTGGCCAGCGTCAGCGCCACATCGGTGTCAGCCGGGATCGTGAACTCGCTCGGCGTGAAGCCGAGATCGAACGCCTCGACCCGCACCGCATCGGCCGATTCGACCGGCGTGGCCTCGGTGGTCGCCGCCGGGGTCGCCGATGACGAGAAGCTGCCCGTCGCGCCGATGCGCAGCGCCACGATCGACGGCGTGGTCTCCCGCGTGATCGCCGTGTTGCCTTCGTCCGGAGCGATGCTCACTCCCGTCGCCGCCGCCACGACGATCGTGTCACCCGCGATACCGATCGGTGCGTTCACACCAGCCGGAAGCTCGAGCGTCCACACCTCGGTGCCGGTCTCGACATCGTACGCGTGGAGGATACCGTCCATGCCGCTGGAGAAGACGAGGTCGTTCGCCACGGTCGCACCGGCGATCACGTACGACGGAACCTTGACATCCCAGACGATCTCGCCGGTCACGGCATCGATCGCCGCAAGACCACCGGTCGCGACCGGGGCATCATCCGGGCGCTCGCCCGCACCCGTGGCGTTGAGGTAGGCCGGACCATCGTTGTACGGCGCGAAGATCTTGCCGCTGCCGAACGCGAGCGGCGTGAGCACCCCACCGAGCGTGCCCGGCCAGGTCTCGATCGTCTCCGCCGGGAGCTCCTCGAGCTCATCGTTCTGATGCTTGCCGACGTACGCCTTCCACAGCTGCTCGCCCGTCTCGGCGTTCGCGGCGATGACCGTGCCGGTCTTGCCGGAGCCAACCGCGATCAGCGTGTCGGTGCCATCGATCGCGACGGTCGCGAGCACCGGGCTGTTCATGAAGTCATGATCGAGCAGATCGAGCGGCAGCGCATTGATCGACCAGTTCACGCCACCCGTGGCGAGATCGATGGAGACCATCGAGTCCGCATAGTCGTTCGGGGCCGGACGGCTGGAACCGTTCGGATACTCCTCGTTGCCCGGGTACGGCGCCGGATTGCCGGTGCCGATGTACATGTTGCCCTTCTCGTCGAAGGACGGCGGATACCAGAGACCGGCACCCGAGTTGATGCGCGGGGCATCCCACAGGTTGTCGGCCGCGGTGTCGAAGCTCCACATCGTGGCGCCGGTCGCGGCGTCGAGCGCGTAGAGGATCCCGCGCGCACCACCACGATAGTTGCCGTAGGTGGTGTTGTTCGGGTTCGTGCTCACATACACCACGTTGTCGTACACGGCCGGAGCCATGTCGATGCACTCGTAGTTGTTGTTCGTGAGCTTCGCCGACCAGATCTCCTTGCCGGTGGCCGCGTCGAGCGCGAACGCCGTCGAGGTGTCGCCGGTGGCCGCAAAGACCATGCCGTAGGCAACCGCGACGCCATCCGGGCCATTGTTGCTGACGTTGTAATCGGCACGCCACAGCTCCTCTCCGGTCTCGAGATCGAGCGCGAAGACGTTGCTGAGCATGTCCTGGTAGTAGACGACCCCGTCGAGAATGACCGGGCTGGCGGTGATGCCGGCGGTCGTCGGGACCTGCCACAGCACCCCGAGCTGCGAGACCGTGCTGGAATCGATCGGGGAGTTCTTCGCGTTGCGGGTGGCCTGCAGGTCACCCTGCGCGACCGGCCACTGCTCCGAGAACTCGAGGACTTCCGGCGGAACCGGCGTAGACGAAAGCGGGTTCGGGGTCGCCGGACCGGTACCGGTCTGCGGCTCCTTCACCGGCTGCGCGAAGACGGCCGCAGCACCCAGGGTGCTGACCGCGCCCACCGCGACTCCGGTTCCGACGAGCATCGTACGACGAGACATCTTCGACCGCGTAGGTGACGTCATGGTTCCCTCCTCTGGAACAAACAGATGATGGTGATCGCCTGTGGCAACCCCCTGCACTATACGTGCGTGATTCCCCGATCGAGCATGATAGGGTATCAGTTCACCACTTTTCATCTCACGAGATCTATCACGGAATTCGCACATCATCTCTGATACATTTTCCCGAATACCAGGACAAACGGGCTATCCGATCGGCCATTTCGGGTCCGACCAGACAGGAGCGATCCGCGGACACCGCGCATCATCCGTGGCATCACGCGCGACTTGTCCCTGGCATCGTACTCCGATGCTCGACATCCGTCCCATAAATCTCGCGTTCCTGCACATCAGGATCGAGACCATGTCGCAACACGATGGTGACGACATCCATGCACATATCCTTGACATCATATCAGGGTTAATCAGAATTTCGAAGCTGTCATTCGTCAACAAATCGTGAAGATCACCTCGCGAAGCAGGCACGTCCGCATCCTCGTGTCGCGTCCGCATCCAGCACCGGACACCCCGGAGGCACGCGGATCTCCCGTACCCCGAAGCAGATCGAAGCGAATGTCGCAGGACCTGCCCACGCAGGGATCGCGATGGCGACGCGTCACTCATGTTCAGGACGACAGCATCCACGGGGCAAGCAGACCCGCTCGTCACCGCGCGAGTGAGGCAGTACACAGCCAATTCCCCGTTATGCAGTGCATACTGGTGTGCTGGGCGGATTCACTGCTGGTATCGCCCGGAACGGATGACGAGTACAGATGCAGCCCACCACGGCTTGTGACGGCGATACACACCCTCCCCCGAATGTGTATGCCGTCGAGCCCCGAGTGGTTGACTGATCTGATGACTGGACGTTAGGATTTTATTGTGCAGAACGACGTTATGCTCACTGGAACGACGAAGGTCGATGCGGCCTCGGCGCCAGAGGACAAGTACACGATCGCCAGCGTGCAACGGGCCATGGCCTTGCTGGGTGCCTTTCTGGAACCCCCGCATCAGTTCGGCGTCAGCGAACTGAGCCGGATGCTCGGGCAGACCAAGAATCAGACGTTTCGCCTGCTCCACACCCTCACGCATGAGGGCATTGTGGTGATCGATGCGGAGACGAAGAAGTACAGCCTCGGATACCGGCTGTTGGAATTGGGGGCCGTGGCGCAGAAGGGGTCGCCGCTCATGGCGACAGTCGCACCGATCATGGATCGGCTCGCAGAAGAGAGTGGGGAAACGATCGTCCTCACCTGTCTTGCCAACGACCGTTGGGCGATATGTGTGGACAAGCGGGAAAGCTCACAGGCACTGCAGATCAGTGCCCGTGTCGGGGGTCGGGTACCGCTGCACGCCGGGGCAGGATCAAAGCTCCTCCTCGCGCACAGCTCGCCGACATTCATCGAGCGCTTCCTCGCCGTTGCGCAACCACTTGCACGGTATGCGCCGGGCACCATCACCGATCCGGATGAGCTTCTGCGGGAGCTCGCGCAGATCCGCGATCAGGGGTACTCGGTGAGTGACAACGATCTCGACGAGGGTGCGGCCTCAATCTCCGCCCCGATCCGGGATCACCGGGGTGATGTCATCGCTGCGATCAGCGTGGCCTCCCCCAAGACACGGTTCACCACCACGGATTTCACACGAAACCGCGATCTGGTGATTCGTGCCGCGGCCGACGCCACCAACCGGCTGAAGGGCACCATCTAGGGCGGCACATCGCCCCAGGGACCATCAGTCGACGTGAGCGAACGCCCGTGTGACAAGACCTCCGCCCTTGCGTGGCGGAGTCGGCACCGCAAACCGGGACGCAATCAGCCTATTCGTTGACTCGGACGAGATCGCAGATCTCGGTCCCTGGGAGGGTGTTGCTCATGAAGCTCGAAGCCCTTCAGGCAGAACTGCACAAGGCGGGGATCACGACCTCGCGCCGCGACCTGATGAAGCTCGCCGCCGCCGGCTCTGCGGCGTTCGCGCTCGGATCCGCCATCACCCCGCGCGGCGCCGCTGCGCAGGATGCGACCCCAGTCGATGGCGGTATCTGGCGCATGGCGATCACCGCCACGCCGACCGCCTACCCGATCACGGCCCCGGGGGCGCTCGTCGACCTCCTCGTCAACAAGACCATCTACAGCAACCTCGTCAAGTACCAGCTGGTCGACGGGCAGTTCCAGGTGGTGCCGGATCTCGCCGAGAGCTGGGAAGCAAGCGACGATCTCACGCAGTACACCTTCACCCTCAAGGAAGGCGTGACCTGGCACGACGGCGAGGCGCTCACCGCCGATGACGTCAAGTTCACGTTCGACACCATTCTCGATCCGAATGTGAACGCCAGCATGCGTGGCCCGGTCTCGTCGATCGAGTCGGTCGAGGTCGTCGATCCGCGCACGGTCGTCTTCCATCTCTCGCGCTCGTTCGCGCCGCTCCCGGTGATGCTCGGCTACAACCAGGCGATCGTGCCGAAGCATCTCCTTGAGGGGCAGGATGTCAACCAGCCGACCGAGTTCCTGCAGAATCCGATCGGGTCCGGCCCGTTCAGGTTCAAGGAGCTCTCGCAGGGCAACTACCTCGAGACCGAGCGCTACGAGGACTACTTCGATGGCCGCGCGCATCTCGATGGCATGGTGTTCCAGATCATCGCCGACGGCAACGCGCGCGTCGCGCAGGTGCGTTCCGGCGACATCGACTTCACGACGATCGAGCCGCCGCAGGTCGACACCATCAAGGGTGACGACAACCTCGAGCTGATCGAGGCGCCGCAGGTGAGCTACTACTTCCTCGCCGTCAACCACACGCTTCCGCGGCTGCAGGACCCGAAGGTGCGTCAGGCGCTGATGTACGCGCTCAACCGCCAGGCCATCGTCGACACCGTGCTCAAGGGCTACGGGCAGGTCGCGACCGGTCCGATCCATCCGTCGCTCGGTGACTACTACACCGATCAGGTGACGCAGTATGGCTACGACCCGGAAACGTCGGCGTCCCTCCTCGCGGAGGCTGGATGGACCAAGGGTGATGACGGCATCCTCGTCAACGAGGCGGGCGAGAAGTTCACCATCCTGCTGAACGGTCCGAAGGGCTACCCGCTGCTGGAGCAGCTGCTCACCTACGCGCAGCAGGAGTTCGCGAACCTCGGCATCGAGGTGACGCTCGAGATTCCGGAGTGGTCGGTCCACCTCGACAAGTACCACAAGCTGGAGTACGACCTGCTGATCCAGTGGTGGACCACGCCGCCGGATCCGGATCTCTACGATCACCACTTCAGCACCTCCGGCAACAACTGGTGGGCGTACAACAACCCGGAGGTCGATGAGCTCCTGGTCGAGGCGCGCAGCGAGCCGGATCACGCCAAGCGCGTCGAGCTGGTGCATCAGCTGGAGACCATCTTCGCGGACGATCTCCCGGTGCTCTACCTCTACTACCAGCCGGAGCTGCAGGCGCGCAGCAAGCGCACGCAGGGCTTCCCGGCGATGGGCTACCGCGACGCCCTCACCTGGTCGAAGGATATCTGGATCCAGGAGTAATCCGCGATTCCGTCGGGATGGGGTGACATCACTCCATCCCGATCCCGCCGGGGAAGGGTCCGACGCGCATCGGCCCCCTCCCCGGGTGACGTGTCGACGTTCATCATCCGACCACCAGACCGCGTGATCGAGAGATTTCCGTGATTGCCTATTCCCTCCGACGTCTCATTCAGGCCGTCGTGCTGCTCTTCATCGTGAGCATGGTGACGTTTGCCCTGATCCACTCGGCTCCGGGCGGTCCGTCGATTCTGGCGAACCCCGACCTCAGCCGCGATCAGATCGAGCAGATGTCCGAATCCCTCGGGTTGAACGATCCCCTCCCCCTGCAGTACTGGCACTGGATCACCAGTGTCCTTCAGGGTGACTTCGGCATCAGCTACAACACGATCGAACCCGTGATCAATCTGGTGGGCAATCGCCTGCCGAACACGCTGCTGCTGGCCGGGATCGCGCTGATCATCTCGATCGCGATCGCCATCCCGCTTGGCGTGTTCTGCGCCACGCATCGCAACTCGTTCCTCGATCGCATGGTGACGAGCTTCACGTTCCTCGGGGTTTCGGTTCCGGTCTTCTGGCTCGGCATCATGCTGATCGTGCTCTTCTCGGTGCAGTATCGCTGGCTCCCCGCGGGCGGCATGGCCACCATCGGCGAAGGGTTCTCCCTGCGCGATCGGGTCGAGCATCTGATCCTGCCGGTATTCGTGCTCGTGATCGGCAATCTCGCGGAGCTCACGCGCTACACGCGCTCCAGCATGATCACCGTGCTGGGTGAGGAGTACATTCGCACCGCCCGCGCGAAGGGCCTCGTGCAGCGCCGCGTGCTCATCGGGCACGCCATGCGCAACGCACTCATCCCGGTGATCACGATCATCGGCGTCCTCCTGCCGCGCGCCGTGAGTGGTGCCGCCATCACGGAAGCCGTCTTCTCATGGCCGGGGATGGGGAGCCTCGCGGTGGAGGCCGCGACCACGCGCGACTACCCGGTCGTCCTCGCGACGACGCTGACGGTGGCCGCGGTCGTGGTGCTGAGCAGTCTCATCACCGACCTCGCCTATGGGTTCCTCGACCCACGCATCCGTCTCGGCTAGAGGGGGCCATTCATGACGTCCGTTTCTGTTGCCGCCACCGGATCATCCGCCGTCGCGGCGGAAGCCAAACACAGCACGCGCTCATTCTGGCGCGTGGCGTGGCGACGCTTCCGTCGCAATCGCATCGCGCTGGCGAGTGCCGTCTTCCTGCTCGTCATCTGCCTGGTCGCGCTCTTCGCACCGACCCTCGCCCCGCAGAATCCGAATGCGGTGAACATCCTGTTCCCGCATCAGCCGCCATCTTCCGAGCATCTGCTCGGCACGGATGAGAGTGGGCGTGATGTCTTCTCCCGACTGCTCGTCGGGGCGCGCGTCTCGATCGCGGTCGGCATCACCTCGATGATCATCTCGATCACCATCGGGGCACTCGTCGGCAGTGTCGCCGGCTTCGTCGGGCGCTGGGTGGACACCATCCTGATGCGCCTCACCGACGGCATGATGGCGATCCCGTACTTCTTCCTCGTGCTGATCGTGGTCGCGGTGTTCGGGACATCGTTCCGCAACATCGTGATGGTGATCGGCGCGACGAGCTGGATGGTCGTCGCGCGCATCGTCCGCAGCGAGGTGCTGCGCTACCGCAACTACGAATTCGTGACCGCGGCGCGATCGCTGGGGGCGAGCAACCTGCGGGTGCTCTTCCGCCACGTCGTCCCGCACACCATCCCGTCGATCATCGTCGCCGCGACGCTCGGCGTCGCGAACGCGATCCTGCTGGAATCCGCGCTCAGCTATCTCGGGCTCGGCCTCCAGCCACCGCAGGCGAGCTGGGGCAACATGCTCAGCAACTCGCAGGCCTATCTCTTCGACAACCCGACCCTGCCACTCTATCCCGGCACGCTGATCCTGGTGACGGTGCTCGCCTTCAACTTCCTCGGCGATGCGCTCCGCGATGCACTCGATCCGCAATATAAGGAAAGCAGCCACTGATCTTCACTCGCGAGACGCCGATCCCGACGTCCCGTTTCCCATCGCGCGCATCTCCGGATGCGCCGATGCATCCCGTTGGCACCCCGGTGCACCGGTCGCGGTTCTCCCCCGCGATCGGCTTCGCAGCACGCGATCGTTTTCGCGCGTCATCACGACGCATTCTGGAGGAATCTGTTCATGTCTTCTGCCGTGACCACCTGGAGCGATCCCGCCATCGAGGCGAAGATCCTCGACAGCATCTCGCTCGACGAGCCGTGGGCCATCGTCGAGCACTTCTCGCAGATCGTGCGTCTCTCCGGCTCCAAGGAGGAGCGCGAGGCCATCGACCTGCTCATCGAGAAGCTCACGGGCTGGGGCATCCCGTACACGCTGCACGAGCCGGAAGCCTTCATCTCGATCCCGCTGGCCGCGAGCGTGCGCCTCGAGGGCGAGAACAGCAAGACCTTCCGCGCGAAGGTGCCAGCCATGTCCGTCGCCACCGGCGATGACTTCCTGACGGGCGAGCTCGTCTACGTGCCGAGCGGCTCGACCGGCAACAACGCCGGCGGCGTGTTCGCCGTGGGCGTCTCCCTCGACGATGTCGACGTGCGCGGCAAGATCGTGATGACCGAGGGCTTCGCGTCCCCGGGCAAGATCAACGACGTCGTCGCGGCGGGCGCCATCGGCGGCATCTTCATCAACCCGGGTCAGGCCATTCACGAGGGCATCTGCACCACGATCTGGGGCACGCCGGACCTCGACAACGAGGGCGATCAGCCGCAGATCCCGGTCGTGGCGATCAACAATCCGGACGGTCAGGAGCTGATCGCGGCAGCACAGGCCGGTGCGACGATCTCCCTGCAGACGCAGCTCGACACCGCGTGGCGCAAGATCCCGGTGCTCGTCGCCGACATCCCGGGCGCGCTCGCCCCGGACGAGTTCGTGCTGCTGAACGGTCACCTCGACTCGTGGCACGTGGGTGTCGGTGACAACGCCACCGGCGATGCGACGATGCTTGAACTCGCCCGCGTCTTCTGGGAGAACCGCGCCTCGCTCGGTCGCTCGCTGAAGATCGCGTGGTGGTCGGGTCACTCCCACGGTCGCTACGCCGGATCGACCTGGTTTGCCGATCAGTTCGCGATCGAGCTGGCCAGGAACTGCGTCGCCAACGTCAACTGCGACTCGCCGGGCTGCCGCTGGGCCGATACCTACAACAGCCTCTCCGCGATGAGCGAGACGGAGTCGTTCGTCGACACCGTGATCCAGGCGACCACCGGCATCGTGCCGGAGACGGAGCGCCCGCCGCGCGCCGGTGACTACTCGTTCAACCCGATCGGTCTGACGAGCTTCTACATGCTCTCCTCGACGATGTCGGACGAGCTCCGCGCCGAGAAGAACTACTACGCCGTCGGCGGCTGCGGTGCCAACATCGAGTGGCACACCGAAGGCGACACCATCGAGATCGCCGATCCGGAGATCCTGCTCCGCGACATGAAGGTCTACGCCGCCTCGATCCTCCGCGTGCTGAACGCGGGCGCGACGCCGTTCGACTTCACGGGCACGACCAGGGAGTTCCGCGCGACCCTCGCGACGTACCAGGCTGCCGCCGGCGATGCCTTCAGCTTCGCCCCGGCCGTCGCCGCGCTCGACGAGCTCGATGCCGCGCTGGCGACGTTCTACGCGAACGCCCCGGTCGATGCCGCGCCGAACGATCCGAAGGCCGTCACCTTCAGCTACGCGCAGCGACGCCTCGCCCGCCTGCTGATCCCGGTCAACTACAGCCGCACCGAGGCCTTCCATCACGATCCGGCCCTCGGCGTGCCGGAGCTGCCGGACCTCGCGCCGGCGCTGACCTACGCCGAGATCGGCGACGATGTCGCCAAGCGTGGGGTCCTTCGCGCGCACCTGACGCGCGGTCAGAACCGCCTCGTCTGGGCGCTCGTCCAGGCGACGGAAGTCGTCACCGCGGCGACGGCCGCCTAAGCGATCCACGACGGAAGGGGGAAGGGCGAACGCCCTTCCCCCTCACCATGAGGAGCACCCCATGAGCACGATCGACATTCCGGCGCTGGAACAGGCGCTGCAGGACGCCGTCTCTGCCGATGCCCTGCAGGCGCATCTCGAGACCTTCAGCACGCTCTTCCGCGACAGTGGCACCGACGATGAGCGCAAGGCCGCACAGTACATCTTCGACACGCTGACGTCCTACGGTCTCTCCCCGAAGATCGAGACGTTCCGCTCGTATCTCTCGTGGCCGCGCGAGGGATCGCTCACCATCACCCTCGCCGATGGCACCACCGAGGACATCCCGGTGCGCACACGTTCGTTCGGGGCGCAGACGCCGGAAGGCGGCCTCAACGGCGAGCTCGTGTTCGTGCCGTTCAAGGCGCCGGGCAAGGGCGAGATGATCTTCAGCCACCGCGCCGTCGCCGCCGACTACAGCGGCCTCGATGTCACCGGCAAGATCGTCATCACCAGCGATGGCGGTCCGGATGGCATCCGCCGCGCGCAGGAGCGGGGCGCGCTCGCACACATCCACATCTGGCCGTCGGATGAGGGCGCGATCCACGAGATGATCGGCACGCCGGTGTGGGGTACGCCGACGCCGGAGACCGCGTCGCGCATCCCGAAGATCCCCGCGCTCGGCGTGAAGAACGCCGACGGCACGCATCTCGAAGAGCTCGTCGCCGCCGGGACCATCACCGCGAACCTCGTCTCGAATGTCGACACCGAGTGGGCCGAGGTGCCGCTCGTATCGGTCGACATCCCGGGCACGGAGAGCGATCGCTTCCTGCTGGTCGGCGCGCACATCGACTCGTGGTACGAGGGCATCACCGACAACGCGACCGGTGACGCCTCGCTGATCGAGATGGCGCGCGTGCTGAACGGGCAGCGCGATCAGCTGCGCTACGGGCTTCGCTTCGCGTGGTGGCCGTGCCACTCGACCGGTCGCTACGCCGGCTCGACGTGGTATGCCGACAATCACTTCACGGAGCTGCGCGCGAAGGCGATCGGCTACCTGAACATTGACTCCCCGGGCACCAAGGGTGCCGAGGTCTGGGAGTGCCGCTACAACAGCGGCGAGATCGAGAACGTCGTCGCGTCCTCCGTGCGCGATCTCTCGGGGCAGGATCCGGAGATCCGCCGCCCGCTGAAGGCCGCCGATCAGTCGTTCCTCGGCGTCGGTCTGCCGTCGCTCGGCGCGTACACGATGCTCCCGGTCGATCATCCGGATCGCAAGGCGGTCGGTGGCTGCGGTGGTGCGTGGTGGTGGCACACGCCGTTCGACACGATCGACAAGGCCGACAAGGAGGTCCTCGCCGCCGACACGCAGGTGTACGTGACCATCGCGGCGCGCATGTGCACGCCGGTGCTGCATCCATACAACTTCGTGCCGGTCGCCAACGACTTCATCGACACGATCGCCCCGCTGCAGGAGACGGTCGGCTCGCTGCTCGATCTGACCGAGGTGCTCGATCAGGCGATCGCCTTCGGCAAGGCGGCGGCGGATCTGGCGGTGTTCGCCGGTGGTGAGCTCGATGCCGCGAAGGCCGAGCAGGTCAACCGCGGCTATCTGAAGCTCTCGCGTCTGGTGAACCCGGCGCTCTTCACGATCGTTGGCCCGTACGAGTTCGATCCGGCACTGCAGCTGCCAGTCCTCCCGGCGCTCGCCGGCGCGAATGAACTCGCCACGCTCGATCCGGAATCCGATCGCTACGGCTTCCTGCGCACGCAGCTGATCCGCCAGCGCAACCGCATCACGGACATCCTGGCGACGGCGACCGAGATCGCGACCGATCTCATCGCCTAGCACGTATCCTTTCGTGACGTCGGGTTTCCCCAGCGAAACCCGCTCGTCACGAAAGGATCTCCTTCATGCCATCCTCATCTCACCCCGACCTCATGCGCACCCTGCGTGATGCGCGCATCGGACGCCTCGCGACCGTCGATGCGCGTGGCTTCCCGAGCGTCGTGCCGTTCTGTTTCGCGTTGCTCGATGATCCCGAGCCGACCATCGTCAGCGTGCTCGACGA
>Ga0164243_10004487_pt1 | contig 21851 bp, 16 predicted proteins | sample OricompcompostOP_FD_108781 | JGI IMG/M metagenome (GOLD analysis project Ga0164243, IMG submission 108781) | Organic Plus compost microbial communities from Emeryville, California, USA - Original compost - Organic plus compost (OP) | ecosystem: Engineered > Solid waste > Mixed feedstock >...
AGTGTTTCGGCGGCCATAGCGTGAGGGAAACGCCCGGTCACATTCCGAACCCGGAAGCTAAGCCTCACAGCGCCGATGGTACTGCAGGGGGGACCCTGTGGGAGAGTAGGACACCGCCGGACTTCCTTTGTGAGAAAGCCACCCAGAGATGGGTGGCTTTCTTGCGTTAACGGCAGGACGGGGCGTCGACCTCCGCCGCTGCGCGGCGGGATTCTCCGCCCCGCCCTGCCGGCCGTCTCAAAGAGACAGGCCACCTCGAAGAGACAGGCCACGCCCGCGTGCGGTGTTGACGCCACGCCCGCGTGCGATGTTGACCCCGAGGCCGCGCTGCGCGCTCGGGGTAGAATCGACGCGTGCATGTTGTCGTGAGCGCCTCGAAGGCGCGTGAGGAGGTCGTCGGCGCGTTCGTCGCCGACGGCAGAGGCTGACCTTCCGACCGGTGGCGGATCCCGTCACCGGTGATCGGTCTGTCGCCGGGCGTCGTCCCGGCCGCCGCGGACTCGGCGTCCGTGGCCGCTCCTCTTCGCGGCATCGTCGGATGTCGCGCCGCATCGTTCACGAAAGCACAGACATGCTCCCTGTCACCGAGCGCGAGATTCGCGCGTCCTTCATCAACGCCTCCCGCAAGGAGGCCTCGTCGCTGACCCTTCCGCCGTCGTTCGACGAGATCGACTTCGACCGGCTCGACTATCTCGGCTGGACCGACCCCAAGCTGCCCCGGCGTGCATATGTGATCGCCCCGGGGACGGACGGCCCTATCGGCGTGCTCCTGCAGCATGCCGAGCAGCGGTTCCGCACCAAGGCGCTGTGCTCGTGGTGCGAGGACGTCACCCTGCGCAACGACGTGCAGTTCTTCTCGGCGCGCAAGGCCGGTGCGGCCGGCCGCAACGGCGGGACGATCGGCACGCTCATCTGCACGAACTTCGGCTGCTCCGCGAGCGTGCGGCGCCTGCCTCCGCTCGCCTACGAGGGGTACGACCAGGAGGCGGCGCGAGACCTGCGGATCCTGCGGCTGCAGGAGCACGTGCAGGGGTTCATCCGCGAGCTCGGCTGAGATGCGTCCGGGGCGCCCGCCTCGCTGGCAGGGCGGGCGCCCCGTCGGTGCCGGGCAGGACCGCGCGCCAGAGTCGCGGAGTGGGGCGGGTGCCCGGTCGGCGCCGGGCAAGGCCGTGAGGCAGGGCAGTGAGCGGTGCCCGGGAAGGCTCTGCGTCAGAGCCGCGGGGTCCGGGGCGGCGGGGTGCGGCGGTCTCCGTCGCTTCCGACCGCCTCGAACGCGGCCGCGAGCCGGAGCAGCGCGCTGTCGTCGTAGGCGCGTCCGATGAAGGTCAGCCCGATCGGCATGCCGATGTCGGACATGAGGCCCATCGGCACGGTGACGCTCGGGATGCCGAGGTGGCGCATGGCGAGGTTGCCATTGGCGATCCAGGTGCCGTTGCGCCAGCCGAGATCGGCGGAGGCCTCGTTGCGGTCCATGTCGGCGGGGCCCACGTCCGCGACCGCCGGGAAGACCACCGCGTCGAGGCCGAGTCCGTCCATCCACTCCTCGAGGTCGCGCCGCCGGGTCTCTTCGAGACCGGCGAGGCCGGCGGGCAGCTCGGGCATGTCCGCGATGCCCGTGCCCGGGTGCGCGCGCACCCACGCCGGGTACTCGGCGATGTCGTCGTCGAAGCCCGTGTAGCGGTCGGGGAGGGCGCCCTCGGGGTGCGGGAAGATCGTCGCGCCGTCGACGCCGGCGAGCGTGCGCAGCGCGGGGTCGCCGTTGGCCTGGAGAAAGTCCTCCCACGCCCACGCGGAGAGGTCGACGATCTCGCGACGGAGGAACTCCGGCGAGACCAGGCCCCTGGTCGCGATCGTCGGGGCGCCCGGCCGGTCGCCCTCGTAGTTCGAGACCACGGGGAAGTCGACCTCCACGACCTCCGCGCCGGCCCGCTCGAGGTCGGCGCGGGCGGCCTCCCACCGGGCGAGGACGGACGGGCGCGTGTCGATCCGACGCCCGGTCGGCCCGCCGATGCCGGGACGCTCGGCCGTGCCCGCCTCCGGGTCGGCGTTGAGGTACATCCGCGGGACGCCGATCCGGCGCCCGGCGAGGACCTCGGCGCCGTGCGCGGCGTCGGCGACCCCGAGCGCGAGGTAGGAGCGCGGCCGCACGGCCGAGGCCGCGGGGAGGGCGACCCAGGGCTGCGTACGCCAGAAGTCGCCGCGGGTCTCGGCGTCGTCGGCGACGATCACGTCGAGGACCTCCAGCAGGTCGGCCATGGTCCTGGTATGCGGCACGACGACGTCCATCGTGGGGACGAGCGGCCAGTTCCCGCGCACCGAGATCACCCCGCGCGAGGGGGTGTAGGCGCAGAGCGCGTTGTTGGTCGCCGGTCCGCGGCCGCTCGACCAGGTCTCCTCGCCGAGCCCGAACGCGCCGAAGCTCGCCGCCGTCGCGGTGCCGGAGCCGTTGGAGGAGCCGGAGGCGAACGGAGCGGTGAGGAACGCGGCGTTGTACGGGCTCTCGGCGCGCCCGTAGAGTCCGCGCTGCATGCCCCCGTTCGCCATCGGCGGCATGTTCGTGAGGCCGAGGCAGACGGCCCCTCCCGCGCGCAGCCGCTCGATCGTGAAGGCGTCGCGCTGGGCGACGAGGCCGGCGAAGGCGGGCGAGCCCGCGGCGGCCGTGAGGCCGCGCACCAGGAAACTGTCCTTGGCGGTGTAGGGGATCCCGTCGAGCGGCCCCCGCGTCGTGCCCCGGGCGCGGCGCTCGTCGGAGGCGGCGGCCTCGGCGCGGGCCTCGGGGTTGCGCACGACGACGGCGTTCAGCGCCGTGGCGGTGTCAGGGCCGTCGTAGGCGTCGATCCGGGCGAGGTAGGCGTCCACCAGCCCGACGGAGGTGACGTCCCCGCTCTCGAGGGCCGCGCGGAGACGGGCGATGGGGGCTTCGACGACGTCGAACACGGTCAGGCTCCGATCCGGGACAGGGCGGGCTGCTGCTGCGTGATGCAGTGGATCCCTCCGCCGCGGTCGAAGAGCGGGCGGGCGTCGACCGTCACCACCCGGCGGCCGGGGTAGGCCTCGGCGAGCACGGCCCGCGCGCGGGCGTCGGTCTGCGCGTCGCCGAAACCGCACGCCACGACGCCGTCGTTCGTCACGAGGTGGTTGACGTAGCTCCAGTCCACGAAGCCCTCGTCGTCGCGGAGCGTCGACGGCGCGGGCAGGTCCACGATCTCGAAGGGCCGGCCCGCGGCGTCGGTCTGGGTCGCGAGCTCCGCGCGCAGCGCGGCGGTCACCGCATGGTCGGGGTGGGCGGGGTCGGGCTGGGAGTGCAGCAGGACGCGTCCGGGCGAGGGGATCGTCGCCACGATGTCGACGTGCCCGTTGGTGCCCAGGTCGTCGTAGTCGCGGGTGAGGCCGCGCGAGAGCCAGACGGCCTTCGTCGCGCCGATCGTCCTGGCCAGCTCCGCCTCCACCCTCGCCCGGTCGAGGAAGGGGTTGCGGCGCGGATCGAGCTGCACCGTCTCGGTGAGGAGCACCGTGCCCTCGCCGTCGACGTGGATGCCGCCGCCCTCGTTCACGAGCGTCGAGCTGACGAGCTCGGCGCCGGCCTCCGCGGCGACGATCCTCGCGTGCTCGGCCGCGCGACCCCACTCCGCCCACGCCGGCGAGCCCCAGCCGTTGAAGACCCAGTCCACCGCCCCCAGCACGCCGGGGCGCTCGGGGTCGAGCACGAAGGTCGGGCCCGAGTCCCGCATCCAGAACTCGTCGACCGGGGCCTCGACGATCGTGATCTCGGACGACAGCATCCGGCGGGCGCGGGCGAGCTCCGACGGGTCGACGAGGATCGACACGGGCTCGAACTCGGCGACGGCGTGGGCCACGGCGGTCCAGGTGGCGTACCCCTCCTCCCGGAGGGCGTCGGTGTCGCCGAGGGTCAGGCCCTCCACCGGGAACGCCATCCAGGTGCGCTCGTGCGGGACGGTCTCGGACGGCATTCGCCAGGACATGCGATCTCCTCGTCGGTGCGGCGCTCCTTGTTGAACGCTCGCTCAATAAGCGATACGGTACATAGCCATGGAGACCTCGTCAAGCGGAAGGAACCGGCGGATGGCGCCCGAGGCCCGCGAGCGGGCGATCCGGGAGGCCGCGATCGCCGTGGCGCGGGAGAGCGGCATCGCCGGCCTCACGATGCGCACGGTCGCCGCCCGTGCCGGGGTGACGCCCGCGCTCGTCGCCCACTACCGGCCGAGCATGGACGCCTTCGTCGCGGAGGTTTTCGGCACGATCGTCGCCGCGGAGCGGGCCGAGGTGTTCGGCGCGCTGGACGGCGACGCCGGCGTGCGCGAACGGCTCGCCGCGGTGGTGGAGACGCTGCTCGACCCCGGACGGGACGACGTGACCCTCATCTGGGTGCAGGCGTGGGCCGCCGGTGCGCGCAACGAGGAGCTCGCCGCGCGGGTGCGAGGCGAGATGGACGCCTGGCGGCAGGGCCTGGAGGCCGTGCTCGCGCAGGGCGCCGAGGCGGGCGAGATCCCGGCGTCGCAGATCGGCGAGGCGGCCTGGCTGCTGCTCGCGATGGTCGACGGGATGAACGCCCACTCGCTCGTGGGCTGGGCCCCGGACGACCGCGCCGCTCTCGCCCGCCGCGCTCTCACCGCCGCCCTCGACGCGCCCCCGCCAGGACGCCACCGCTGACGCCCTCGCTCTCTCCCTCCCGCGCGGGGGCACGCGGCGGCCCCGCGCGCTCTGCTCTTTCGCTCCCGTCGCGATTTCTGTCGCTCATCGAGACCGTCAGCGACAGAAATCGCGACCGGAGCGGCGAGTGGCGACAGAAATCGGGACGGGAGCGGAGTGGGAGCCGGGACGGGAGCGGAGCGGGACGCCGCCGTGACCGGCGTCCCGCTCCGGGGCGGAGATCAGTCGTCCTGGCCGCCCGGCGCACGCAGGTAGGCGATGTGCGCGGCGTGCCGGGACAGGTGGTGCGGCGACCGGCGCACGAACAGCCAGGCGACCACGAGGATCGCGAACCAGATGGGCGTGACCAGGAGCGCGGTCAGCGTGTCGGGCTGGGTCGTGAGCGCCCAGAGCACGAACAGGAAGAACGCGAAGACGACGAAGACCATGAAGACGCCGCCGGGCAGCTTGTAGGTCGAGGCGGCCGCGAGCTCGGGACGCTTCCGGCGGTAGGCGAGGTAGCTGAGCAGGAAGATCGTCCAGACGAACATGAAGCAGACCGCGGACACGGTCGTCACCATGTCGAAGGCCGTGCCGATGTCCTTGCCCGCGTAGAGCAGGACGACGCCGGAGAGCAGCAGGACGCAGGAGAGGAAGAGCGCGTTCTGCGGCACCTTCCGCTTCGACAGCCGGCCGAAGATCCGGGGCGCGTCGCCGTCCTGCGCGAGGCCGAAGACCATCCGCGAGGTCGAGTAGATCCCGGAGTTCGCGCTCGACATCGCCGAGGTGAGCACGACGAGGTTCACCACCACGGCCGCGATGCCGAGCCCGGCGAGGGCGAACATCGCGATGAAGGGGCTCTCGCCCGCCTTGTACTCGGTCCACGGGGTGACCGACATGAGCACGATCAGCGCGCCGACGTAGAACAGCATCACGCGGATCGGGATGGCGTTGATCGCCTTCGGGAGGTTGCGGCGCGGGTTCTTCGTCTCGGCCGCGGCGGTGCCGACCAGCTCGATGCCGACGAACGCGAACACGGCGATCTGGAACCCGGCGACGAAGCCCATGAAGCCGTGCGGGAACATCCCGCCGTGGCTCCACAGGTTCGCGAAGCTCGCCTGGCCGGCGGGGTGCTGGAAGCCGGTGAAGATCAGATACAGGCCGGTGAGGATGAGCGCCACGATCGCCACGATCTTGATGAGCGCGAACCAGAACTCCACCTCGCCGAAGGCCGCCACGGTGGGCAGGTTCAGCGCGAGGAGGATGAGGACGACCAGCAGGCCCGGGATCCACAGGGGGATGCCGGGGATCAGCACCTGGGTGTAGCCGGCGATCGCGATCACGTCGGCGACGCCGGTGACGACCCAGCAGAACCAGTACGTCCAGCCGGTGAAGAAGCTGGCCCAGGGGCCGAGCAGGTCGCCGGCGAAGTCGCTGAAGGACTTGTACTTCAGGTTCGAGAGCAGCAGCTCTCCCATCGCCCGCATGACGAAGAACAGCATGAAGCCGATGATCATGTAGACGAAGATCACCGACGGCCCCGCGACCGAGATCGTCTTGCCGCTGCCCATGAACAGGCCCGTGCCGATCGCCCCGCCGATGGCGAGGAGCTGGATGTGCCGGTTGCTCAGCGCACGCTGCAGGTGCGCCTCGCCGGCCTCCCCGGCGATCCCGTCGGCGCCTCCGTCGTGCTGTCGAACATCGCTCATGTCGCGGTCCCCCCTCGTCTTCCTTGACCGTCGTCACTGTACTGCATCGCCGGCCGCCGGCCCGCCGCGCGGGCGGCCCGGCAGGTCAGCCGCGAAGGAGCTCTGCGCAGGCGGCGGTGTCGGAGACGACGATCTGCGGCGGATAGAGCGACATGACCTGCAGCGCGGCGGCGTGGTTCTCGGGAGTGGAGCCGGCGCAGGCGTCGGCGGCGACGGTGATCCGTCCGCCGGCGTCGGCTCCGGCGAGGGCCGTGGAGATCACGCAGCAGTCGGTGGCCACGCCGGCCAGGACGACGGGGGCGCCGCCGGTGGCCTCCTCCAGCTGCGGGCCCCACTTGCCGAAGGTCGGGCGGTCGAGGGTCGGCCGGGGCGAGAGATCCTGGGCCCCGGGGACCAGGGCGAAGAGCGGATCGTCTTCCGGCCGGTCGGCGAAGGGCCAGGCGGCGAAGTAGTCGCCCCAGGAGGTCGTCCGGTCGGCGGTGGGCAGCCAGCGCGTCACGAGCACGCGGTCGCCTGCCGCGTCGGCGAGGAGCCGGATGCGGGCGAACGCGGCGTCGAACAGCGGCGCGCCCCAGGCGGAGTCGGGCGCGGCGAAGATGCGCTGCGGGTCGATGACGACGAGCCAGGGCGGTGCCGTGACCGTCGTGGTCATCGCTCCTCCTGCCGGCGGATCCGGCCCGCGCGGGCGAACCAGGTGACGACGAACGAGAGCACGAGGGCGAAGAAGACGCCGAGGTTCGCGTACGCCCACTCGCCGTCCTTGCCGCCGGCGAGGAACAGCAGGTATCCCTGCCAGTTGTTCCACGGCGCCGCGTCGGCGAAGGTGTTCACCACGAAGCCCCAGCCGATCGCCGAGGCGCCGACCAGGGTGAGGATCGAGGTCACGTCCCACGCGCCGTAGCGGCCCCGGGGGTCGAACAGCGCCTCCTCGTCGTAGTCGCGGCGCCGGCGCAGGATGTCGGCGATGAGGATGCCCGCCCACGACGCCATGGGCACGCCGAGCGTGATCAGGAACGACTGGAACGGCCCGATGAAGCTCGTCGCGAAGAAGACGACGAAGATCGTGCCCGCCGTGAGGATGACCCCGTCGACCGCCGCGGCGGCGGGGCGGGGGATGCGGATCCCCAGGCTCAGCAGCGTGAGGCCGGAGGAGTAGATGCCGAGCACCGCGCCCGAGACGAGGGTGAGGATCGCGACGATGAGGAACGGGAAGAGCGCCCACGTCGGCAGCAGCGAGGCGAGCGCGCCGATGGGGTCGCCGCCGACCGCCGCGGCGAGCTGCTCGTCGGATCCGGCCAGCAGCAGGCCGAAGAACACCAGGACGACGGGGGCGACCGAGCCGCCGATCGTGTTCCAGACGACGATCTGCGCGTCCGAGGCGGTGCGCCGCTGGTACCGCGACCAGTCGGCGGCGATGTTGATCCAGCCCAGGCCGAACCCGGTCATGACCATCACGAGCGCGCCGATCGTCTGCGCGAACGTGCCGTCGGGCCGCGAGAACGCGGTCGCCCAGTCGATGTGCTGGAAGGTGAGCACGAGGAACAGGAGCGTGAAGCCGCCGGTGAGCCAGGTGAGCACCGACTGCAGCCGCATGATCGTGTGGTAGCCGAGGACCGAGGCGCCGACGATGAGAGCCGCGACGAGCACGGTCGCGATGACCTTGACCAGCACGTCGCCGTCCGCGCCGACCCAGCCGAGCGTGTGCAGGACGGTGGTCGTGGCGAGGACGGCGGTGATCGCGAGCGAGGTCTCCCATCCGATCGAGGTGAGCCAGGAGACGACGCCGGGGACCTTCTGCCCCCGGACGCCGAAGGCCGCGCGCGACAGCACCATCGTGGGCGCGGAGCCGCGCTTGCCGGCGATCGCGATCAGCCCGCAGAGGAAGAACGAGACGGCGATCCCGACGACCGCGACCACGGTGGCCTGCCAGAGCGAGATCCCGAACCCGAGGAGGAACGAGCCGTACGACATCCCGAACACCGAGACGTTCGCCGCGAACCAGGGCCAGAAGAGATCGCGGGGGCGTGCGGTGCGATCGGACTCGGGGATGATCTCGATCCCCGCGCGTTCGATCAGGGCGGGTGCCGCCGGGCCCGCGGTCTCGGACGTTTGCGTCATGGGGTGCCTCCGGAGAAGGGACGGGGGAGCCGCCGTCGCGGCGGTTGGCTCCATCCTGGCACCGCGGCGACGCGGACGGGCGACGGATCGTCTCGTGGCGGGAGGGATCAGGCGGCGAAGAACGAGCGGGCGACGCGCGAGAGGTCGTGCAGGTCGCTCACCCCCGCGAGCTCCCGTGCGGAGTGCATGGAGAGGATCGGGATGCCGACGTCGACCGTGCGGATCCCGAGACGGGTGGCCGTGATCGGCCCGATCGTCGAACCGCAGGGCACGTCGTTGTTCGAGACGAACTCCTGCGACGAGACCCCCGCCGCCTCGCACCACGCGTGCCAGGAGGCGGCGCCGACCGCGTCGGTCGCATAGCGCTGGTTGGCGTTGATCTTGAGGATCGGTCCCGAGCCCAGCACCGGCTGGACGACCGGGTCGTGCTTGCTCGCGTAGTTGGGGTGCACCGAGTGGCCGACGTCGCTGGAGAGACACCACGAGGCGGCGTACGCGCGGCGCAGGTCGGTCGCGTCGCCGCCGAGGCCGGCGCCGATGCGCTCCAGCACGTCGGCCAGGATCGGGCCGGCGGCGCCGGAGCGGGAGCCGGAGCCCAGCTCCTCGTGGTCGAACGCGGCGAGCACCGGGATCCGGTCGCCCTCGAACGGCTGCGCGGCGAGCGCGGCGAGGGCGACGACCCCGGCGTGCACCGAGGCGAGGTCGTCGAGGCGGCCGCTCGCGAAGAACGCGTCGTCCTTGCCGAAGACCGCGCCCCGCGCGGCATCGGCGACCACGGCGTCGAAGCCGCGGATCGCGTACGGGTCGACGCCCGCGGCGTCGGCGAGCTCGGCTAGGAGATCCGCCTCGGCGGGGTCGCCGAGGCCCCACACCGGCTGCGTCTCGTACTGCTTGTTGAGAGCGAGGCCGTTGTTCGCTCCGCGGTCGAGGTGGATCGCGAGCTGGGGGAGGCGCAGCAGCGGCCCGGTGGCGGCGAGCACGACCCGTCCGTCGGCGAGCGCAAGGCGTCCGGCGAGACGCAGCTCGCGGTCGAGCCACGAGTTCAGCAGCGGACCGCCGTACACCTCGACCCCGGCCTGCAGCCATCCCCTGGCGCCCGTGGTCGGCTGCGGCTTGAGCTTGAAGCCGGGGGAGTCCGTGTGCGCGCCGAGGACGTGGAAGGGCGTCGTCGGGGTCGCGCCCGCGGGGACCGCCCAGGCGATCGCCGCGCCGTCGCGCACGATCACGAAGCGCCCGCCCGCCTGCGCCGGCCAGGCCGCAGCCTCGTCGAGACGGGTGAACCCGACGGTCTCGAGCCGGCGGGCGACCTCCTCCGCGGCGTGGTAGCTCGACGGCGACGCCGCGACGAAGTCGGCGAGGTCCTCGGCGTGGGCGAGAGCGGCGGACGAGGGGGTCATCGGGAAGCCTTCCTGGCGTCGGCGGGCGCGGCTCCTCCGATCGTAGTCGGCGGCGCGCGAACGCCCTCGCACGCGAACGCCCCGTGCATCGAACGCCCCGTGCGCGAACGCCCCGTGCGCGAACGCCTCCATGCACGAAGAAGGGCAGGTCTCCCTGCCCGCACTTCCATTCTACCGGCGGGCAGGGGGCTTGCGGCAAGGCCCCCTCCGCCCACCAGAATGGGTGACTTCGCCGTGAGACCGGAGCCTTGATGTCGCCTGATCAGAGCACGAATCCGTCCGTAGAGAACCCCGCCTCCTCCCTGTCGTCCGCCGCCCCTGCGGTCGCATCGCCACCCCCGCCCGCCCCGATCCCTTCCGATCCGCCTGCAGCTGACGCAGCCGCCGCACCGGCCGTCCCGCCCGCCGGCTCGCCGGTCTTCGCCCTGCCCGCCGCGCTCGCCCGCAAGGCAGACCCGGCGGCGATCGCCGCGGACGAGACCCACCTCCAGGCGATCTCGGCCGCGCTCGCCGCGGAGATCGACGCGCTCGGCGTCCGCATCGAGGAGCTGAGCGCCCAGCACGCCCGCCTCGGCCAGGAGGTCCTGGACCGAGACCTCGCCCTCCACCGGGCCACCGCCCGCCGCCAGGTGCTGCGGCGGTTCGGCGCCGACCTGTGCCTCGGGCGGATGGTGCTCCGCGACGATCCGGAGCCGGTGTACATCGGCCGGATCGGCCTGGCCGCCCCCGACGGCCGCCGGCTCCTCGTGGACTGGCGGGCGCCCGCCGCGGAGCCCTTCTTCGGCGCCACCCACGCCGACCCGCACGGTCTGATCAGCCGCCGCCGCTACCGCTGGACCGACCGGCGCGTGACCGACTACTGGGACGAGGTCTTCGACGCCGACGCGCTGCGCGCGGCCGAGGCGGCCCACGCCGCCCTCGACGACCAGTCCGCCTTCATCGCCAGCCTGGGGGCGAGCCGGTCGGCGCGGATGCGGGACGTGCTGAGCACGATCCAGGCGGACCAGGACGCGATCGTCCGCGCCTCGGCCCAGGGCGCGCTCGTGGTGGACGGCGGGCCCGGCACGGGCAAGACCGTCGTGGCGCTCCACCGGGCCGCCTACCTCATGCACGCCGAGCCGCGGCTCGGCCGGGGCGGCGGCGGGATGCTCTTCGTTGGCCCGCATCGTCCCTACCTCGCCTACGTCGAGGACGTGCTGCCGAGCCTGGGCGAGGACAGCGTGCGCGTCTGCACGCTCGCCGACCTCGTGCCCGAGGGGCGCGACGGCGACGAGATGCCGGCCGAGGCCGATCCCGAGGCCCTGCGGCTGAAGTCCGGGGGCCGCCTGCTCGACGCCGTGACCGCGGCGGTGCGCTACCACGAGCAGCCGCCCGAGACGCCGCTGCTCGTCGAGACCCCGTGGCGCGACCTGCCGGTGACGGCGGAGGACTGGGCCGACGCCTTCGACGCGGCCGACTCCGGCACACCCCACAACGAGGCGCGCGACGTGGTGTGGGACGCGCTGATCGGCGGGCTCGTCGAGGCGCACGCGGACGACGACCTCCCGCCGCGGCAGCTCGACCGGGCGCTCCGGCAGAGCACCGCTTTGCAGCGCGCGTTCGCCCGCGCCTGGCCGGTGCTGGACCCGGCCGGCGTCGTGGCCGACCTCTGGTCGGTGCCCGCGTATCTGCGCCTCTGCGCGCCCTGGCTCACCGACGCGGAGCGCGCGGCGCTGCAGCGGCCGGACCCGCGTGCCTGGTCGCGGTCGGACCTCCCCTTCCTCGACGCCGCCCGCGACCTCATCGGCGATCCGTCCGCGCCGTCGTCCCGGCGGCGGGAGGAGGCGGTGACCGCGGAGGAGCGGGAGTACCGCGAGCGCGTGATCGACGAGCTCCTCGCCGCGGACGACGACCTCGAGAGCGCCGTGACCGGATACTTCCGCGGGCCGGACGGCGAGGGCATGCGCGACCTGCTCCTCAACGAGGCCGCGCAGCTGCGGGCCGACCCGGACGCCCTCTCCGGGCCGTTCGCCCATGTGATCGTCGACGAGGCGCAGGAGCTGACCGACGCCGAGTGGCGCATGCTGCTGCGGCGGGTGCCGTCACGCAGCCTCACGATCATCGGCGACAGGGCGCAGGCCCGGCGCGGGTTCCGCGAGAGCTGGCGCGAGCGTCTGGAGCGGATCGGGCTGAAGGACGTCCGCGAGACGACGCTGAGCATCAACTACCGCACGCCCGAGGAGGTGATGCAGGCGGCCGAGCCGGTGATCCGGGCGGCGCTCCCGGACGCGAACGTCCCGACGTCGGTCCGGCGCAGCGGCATCCCGGTCCGCCACGCCGCGACGGCGGAACGGGACGCGATCCTGGGCGACTGGCTGGCGCGCGCCGACGAGGGGATCGCGTGCGTGATCGGCGGCGACCCGTATCCGCATCCGCGGGTCCGCTCGCTCACGCCGCAGACCGCGAAGGGCCTGGAGTTCGACCTGGTCGTGCTTGCCGATCCGGCCTCGTTCGGCGAGGGGGTCGAGGGGGCCGTCGACCGCTACGTCGCGATGACGCGGGCGACGCAGGAGCTGGTCGTCCTGGACCGCTGAGCGCCGCCGGCGGGCTGGTCAGCCGGCGGCGACCGCGCGCACGTGGTGCCAGGCCGGATCGGCGAGCCGGGCGGACAGCGCGCCGAAGTCGGCGACGCTGCGCGCGCCCGGCCAGTCCTCGGGCAGGAGCGACGCGGGCAGTCCCGGGTCAACGTAGGGCAGCACGCGCCAGGCGTCGATGAGGCGCACGTAGTCCGCGAACGCGCGGGCGTCCGCGGTCGCCGCCGCGCGGTCGGCGTCGTCGCCGGGCGCCGCCGCGCCGTCGGGGGAGGAACCGGCCGGCACGCGGGCGAGGATCGGTGCGATCGCCGCCTGGAACCCCTCGTGCTCCCGGCGGAGCACGTCGAGATCCCACCACGATCGCACCGAGGCGGGCAGGTCGGCGTCCATCGCGGCGCGGCGGAAGAGGGTCGTGAACGGGCCCGCGCCCAGCTGGTCCACGATCGCCTGCGCCTCGTCCCCGAGGTGATCGGGGCAGATCCACAGTGCGGACGAGACCATGCCGCATCCGATCCAGCCCAGCCGGCGGCGGAGCTGATGGCGCAGGTCGCGTCGGCTCTCCGGCACCGAGAAGGAGATGAGGCACCAGCCCTCGTCCGGTCGCATCTGCCGGACCTCGAAGATCCGGCGGTCGCCTCGCGCGAGCATCGGGACGGCGGCGGGGACGAGCGCGTATCCGGCGCCCTCCCGTTGCTCGGCGCGCAGGAGCCCGTGCCGCTTCACACGGGCGAGGGCGGTGCGCGTGCGCGCGGCGGGGACCCCGGTGTCCGCCATCAGCCGGACGAGGGTCGCCGTGGACGCCCAGCCGCCGAGGCGGCGGAGGTACAGGCCGACGAGGGTGCGGAGCGTCGAGACCGCGCTGCCGGGACGGGCGTCGATGTCGTCCAGCAGCGCGTCGGACGGGCCGGCGGCCGCTGTCGCGCCGGACGGCATCGGCGGCGTGCCGGACGACGCCAGCCCCTCGGGCGGGCCGGGGGCCGCGGCGCCGGCGGGCGTCCCGGCCGTGGCGGGCGTGACCGCGGCGCCGGCGTCGAGCGTGTCGGCGCTCATGCGGTGAGCGCGTCGCGGACGGCGAGGACGCCGCGCAGCGTCTCCTCGTGCGAGGTACTGAGCGGCGAGAGCCCGAGGCGGATCCCGTCCGGGAACCGGAAGTCGGGGATCACGCCGTCGGCCCAGAGGCGTGCGGTGACGTCGCGGAAGTCCGGGTGGCCGATCGTCACGTGCCCGCCGCGGCGCTCCGGGTCGCGCGGGGTCAGCAGTCGCACGCCGAGCGGGGCGAGGAGCGTGTCGTAGGCCCGCACGGCGAGGCCGGTGAGGGAGACGGACTTCGCGCGGACCGCGGCGATCCCGGCGTCGGCGATGAGGTCGAGCATGCCCTGCATCGCCAGCATCGACAGCACGGGCGGGGTGCCGCTGAGCAGCTGGCGGATCCCGGCGGCCGGGGCGTACTCCGGGCCCATCGCGAAGATGTCGGCGGCGCTCCACCAGCCCTGGATCGGCTGGCGGAGCGTCTCCTGGAGCCCGGCGCGAACGTAGGCGAAGGCGGGCGAGCCCGGTCCTCCGTTGAGGTACTTGTAGGTGCAGCCCACCGCGAGGTCCGCCCCGCAGGCGTCGAGGGCGAGCGGCACGACACCGACGGAGTGGCACAGGTCCCAGAGCATCAGGGCGCCGGCCTCGTGCACCGCGGCGGTGATCCCGGCCATGTCCGCGAGCGCGCCGGAGCGGTAGTCGACGTGGCTGAGCACGACGAGCGCCGTGCGCTCGCTCAGCACGGCGCGCAGGTCGTCGGCCGTGACGCCGTGCACCGGATCCGGGTCGATCCGCCGCACCGTGGCGCCGGTCTCGGCGGCCGCGCCGTCGGCGATGAACCGGTCGGTCGGGAAGTTGCCGGTCTCGATCACGATCTCGGTGCGGGCGGGGTCGTGCGCCAGGGCCGCGCGGACGAGCTTGTACAGGAGCACGCTCGTCGAGTCGGCGACGATCGTCTGCCCGGCCGCGGCACCGAGCGTCACCGCGCCGATGCGGTCGCCCAGGCGCATCGGCAGGTCCATCCACTGCTCGTCCCAGGAGCGGATGAGCCGCGTCCCCCAGTCCTCGCGCACGAACGCCGCGATCCGCTCCGGCATCGCGGCCAGCGGGCGGCCGAGGGAGTTCCCGTCGAGGTAGGCCTCGACGCCCGGCGCGTCGGCGAACGCGGACAGGTGCCGGGCGAGCGGATCGGCGGCGTCGAGGCGACGGGCCTCGTCGCGCAGCGCCTCGGCCGCGGCGTCGGCGGGCCCGGGAACGGCGGCCCCGGGAGTGGCGGGCTCGCGAGCGGCGAGTCCGGGAGCGGCGAGTCCGGGAGCAGCGGGCTCGGGAGCGGCGGCGCGCGGGGTGTCAGCGGTCATCGGGGTCTCCTTGGATGTCGGCACGGGTCAGGCGATGTCGGCGGGCGTCAGGGGCCGCGCGCGGGCGGGATCGCCCTCCGGGGCGAGCAGGAGTGCGGCGTCGGGGGCGAGCGGGTCGGCCGGGGCGAGCGCGCGCAGAAGGGCCGTGCCCTCGATCCCGGCCTCGCGCAGGGCGTCGATCTCCCGCGCGCTGAGGTCGACGGGGGTGTCGCCGTTGCCCATGTCGGTCCCGTAGCGCACGGATCCGCCGGCGGCGTGGAAGCGGCGGACGTTGCCGAGGGCGATGCGGCGGGCCTCGCCCTCGTGGATCGCGAGGGTCGAGATCCAGGCGATCCGCGTCGCGTGCACGGCGATCTCCTCGTCCGTGAGCCGCTCCGAGAACGGCGCATGGGCCAGGACGTCGGCGCCGGCGTCGACCGTGCGCATCGCCTGGCCCGGGCCCTCGGCGTGCACGATCGCGGGGAGGCCTGCGGCGTGGGCGAGGCGGACGATCGTGTGCAGGAGCCCGTCGTCGAACACCGGGCCCGCGGTGCTGTTCGCCGCGATCTTGATCGCGGAGGCGCCGGCCGCGGCCATCTCGGCGACGGCGGCGGTCGCCTCCTCGGCGTCCGCGATCTCGCGCACCGACCCGGCGGGCGCCCAGGCGCGGTCGCTCGGATACCCGCCGGGCGGGGTGAGGAAGGCGCCGGCGTAGGAGACGCGGCGTCCGGCGGCCAGCGTCCGGATCCGCTCCGGGTCGGCGCCGAGGTCGACGACGTGGCCGAGCCGGCTCCCCTCCAGCGCCGCGGCGTCGACGAGCTCGAGATGCACGTGGTGGTCGGTCGGCAGGCCGAGGACCACGCCGTCCGCCCGCGGAGCGCCGGGAGGGGCCGGCGCGGGATCGAGCCGGGGCGCTCCGCCGTCCCGCCGGACCAGCCGGCCGTCGCGGATCCGCTCCCCGTCGAAGAACGAGACCGCCGCGATGCCGCGCCCCGGGTCGTCCCCGCGCCCCGGGCCGGCGCTGTTCCCCGGGGCGTCCCCGTGCACAGGGGCGCCGGTCACTGCCCGATCTCCGTGCGCACGGCGTACAGCTCCGGGAAGAAGGTGAGGTCGAGGGCGCGCTGGAGGAAGTCGACGCCGCTGGAGCCGCCGGTACCGGTCTTGCGGCCGATCGTCCTGGTCACCGTGCGCAGGTGGCGGAAGCGCCAGAACTGGAAGTTGTCCTCGACGTCGACGAGCTCCTCGCACGCCTCGTACAGGTCCCAGTGCCGATGCGGGTCCTCGTACACCTCGCGGATCACGGGGACGAGCCCCTCGTGCATGCGGTAGGGCTCGCGCACGTCGCGGTCCAGGACCTCGGCCGGGACGGGGAGCCCGCGTCGTGCGACCAGGCGCAGGAACTCGTCGTAGAGCGTGGGCCGCTCCCACTCCGCGGTGAGCAGGGCGAGGTCGCCGGGGTGCCCGCGGAAGACGCCGAGCATGCGCTCGTTCTTGTTGCCCAGCGCGAATTCCACCGCCCGGTACTGCACGGACTGGAACCCCGAGGAGTTGCCGAGCGCTCCGCGGAACTGCGCGTACTCGGTGGGGGTGAGCGTGGCCAGGACCGACCACTGCTGGGTCAGCACCTCCTGGATGTGCTTGACGCGGGCGATGTGCTTGAGCGCCGCGCGCAGGTCGTCCTCGGCGAGGCGGCTGCGTGCGGTGCCGAGCTCGTGCAGCACGAGCTTGAGCCACAGCTCCGTGGTCTGGTGCTGGATGATGAACAGCATCTCGTCGTGGTGCTCGGGGACGCTCACCGGGTGCTGCGCCGAGAGCAGGCGGTCGAGCCCGAGGTAGGAGCCGTAGGTCATCCGGTCGCGGAGGTCGGTGACGATCCCCTCCTCCAGCGAGCGCTCGTTGCCGTGCGCGGCCATGCGTCCTCCTCGTCGTCGCGGTGACTCGAACATATCGCAATCATGGCGATCGTCACGATAGTGAGACGCTTTTCAGGGGGCGGACAGGTTCGCGGGCCGTGGCGGGAGTACACTCGTACCCGGGCGTGGGCCGATACCCGCGGCACGCCCTTTCGATCCGGCTTCCAGAGCCGACGACCCGGCATGCCCCGAGGGGCGCGAGCGCAGAGGCGGTGAGCACGATGGCAGGTGATAGTACCGGCGCCGCCGTGCAGCGCCGCCGTCCCGCCGCGCCCGGGGCCCCCTCCCGCGCGTAGCCCGCACCGGGGATCCCCCTCGGCGCGCGATGACGTCCGGTCGTCCTGCCCCGGCGGCGCCCTCCGTGGACGAGAACGGATACCGCGTGGCCGGACGGCCGCGCGCGCGAGGACGGATCGCAGAGATGGCTCTTATCGACAACGGCGTGTACGTCGCCGGACGCCGGGTGGATGCACCCGTGAACCTGGACGACACCTACCGCATCATGGACGCCCACGACGGGCTCGCCTGGATCGGCCTGTACCGGCCGAGTCCCGAGGAGATCACCTCGGTCGCCGAGGAGTTCGGCCTGCACCCGCTCGCCGTCGAGGACGCGCTGAGCGGGCACCAGCGCTCGAAGCTGGAGCGCTACGGCGACACGCTCTTCGCCGTGCTGCGCCCGGCGCGCTACCGCGACGAGCAGGAGCACGTCGAGATCGGCGAGCTCCACCTCTTCGTGGGGCCCGACTTCGTGGTCACGATCCGGCACGCGGAGTCGCCGGACCTGGCGGCCGTCCGTCGCCGGATGGAGGCGAACCCGGAGCTCCTCGCGATGGGCCCGGAGGCGGTGCTCTACGCGATCCTGGACGAGGTCGTCGACGAGTACGAGCCGGTCGTGGCGGGCCTCGAGAACGACATCGACGAGATCGAGGACCAGCTCTTCGGCGACAGCGACGACGACGCCCTGTCCCGCCGCATCTACACCCTCTCCCGCGAGGTCATCGACCTGCAGCGGGCGGTGCACCCGCTCGCCACGATGCTGGAGTCGCTGCGGCGGGGGTCGGAGAAGTACAACGTCGACGTCGAGCTGCGCCGTTCCCTGCGCGACGTGCTCGACCACGTCCTGCGCATCGACGAGCGCGTCGTCTCGTTCCGCGCGATCCTGGAGAACGCGCTGACCGTGCAGTCGGCGCTCGTCGCCCGGCGGCAGGCCGAGGTGAGCCTGGCGCAGAACGACGAGATCAAGAAGATCTCGTCGTGGGCGGCGATCATCTTCGCCCCCACCCTGGTGGGCACGATCTACGGGATGAACTTCGACGACATGCCCGAGCTGCACCTGCCGTTCGGGTACCCGGCCGCGCTCCTGGCGATGCTCGGGTTCGCGGCCGGGCTGTTCGGGATCTTCAAGTACAAGCGGTGGCTCTGACCGCCGGTTCCGCGGCCGGTCAGCGCGAGGGGGCGCCGCCGAGGACGACCCCCTCGCGCCGGGGATCGGCGCCCCCGAGCCAGCCGGAGTCGCCCGTGCGCAGGATCGCGGAGGCGCCGGAGGTCTGCGCGTTCGTCGACACGGTGTGCCCCCGGGCGACGAGCGCGGCGATCACGGCCTGACCCTCGGGGCCGGCGACGAGCGGGTGCTCGCCCCCGACGCCGGTGGTGGGCGTGTTCCCGGCGCCGAAGTTCACCATCGAGATGGCCTGCTGCGGGTCCATGTCCCAGTCGGTCATCCCGACGATGGCCTTGACGACGTACTGGATGATCACGGAGCCGCCCGGGGAGCCGACCGCGCCGATCACCGGACCGCGCTCGCCGTCCGGCGTGAGCTCGAAGAGCAGGGTCGGCGACATCGAGCTGCGCGGGCGCTTGCCGCCCTCGAGCCGGTTGGCCACGGGGGTGCCTGCCTCGTCGGTCGGCGTCGCGGCGAAGTCGGTCAGCTCGTTGTTCAGGATGATGCCGGTGTCGGTCATGTGATAGCTGCCGAAGGCGGACTCGATCGTCGTGGTCATCGCCGCGACGTTCCCGAAGCGGTCGGCCACCGTGATGTGGCTCGTGCCGTGCTCCGGCGTGTCGGCGTTCCCGCCGATCCCGGCGAACTGCCCGGGCTGTGCGGTGCCCATCGAGTGCTCCTGGTCGATGAGCGCGGCGCGGGAGGCGAGGTAGGACGGGGCAAGGAGCGCGGCGGGCGAGCCGCCGGGGAGCGGGACGAAGTCGGGGTCGGCGACGTAGGCGTTGCGGTCGGCGTAGGCGAGGCGCTCGGCCTCGCTGACGAGGTGGATCGCCTGTGCGCTGGGGATGCCGCCGTCCCTGGACTTGTCGGCGGGGCCGAGGCCGGAGAGGTCGAAGGCGGACAGGATCCCGAGCGTCTGCGCGACGGCGATCCCGCCGGACGAGGGCGGCGGCATGCTGCACAGTCCGCGGTCGCGGTACCGCTCGCAGAGCGGCTCGCGCTCGACGGCCCGGTAGGAGGCGAGATCGGCGAGGGTCATGGTGCCGGGCGTGCGCTCGTCCGAGGACGCGGTGACGCTCTCGACGATGCTCTGCGCGATGTCGCCCGCGTAGAACGCGTCCGCCCCCTCCTTCGCGATCGTCGACAGGGTCGTGGCGTAGGCCGGGTTCTTCAGCACCGTGCCGGCGGGCCGGGGCCGTCCGTCCTCGGTGAGGAGGTACCGGCTCAGCGCGGGATCGCGCTGGACGCCCTCGCGCTCCGCGTCGATGGCGCCGGCCAGGCGGGGACTGATCCGGAAGCCGTCCTCGGCCAGGTCGATCGCGGGGGAGAACGCGTCGGCCCACGGCTTCTTCCCGTACGCGCCGTGGATCTTCTCCAGGAGGCGCAGCGTCCCGGGCACGCCGATCGAGCGCCCCGAGGCGCGCGTCGAGGGGAGCGGCTCGCGCTGGTCGGCCGGGCCGATCCAGCGGAGGTCGTTCTCCGTCGCGGCCGCGGGCGCGGTCTCCCGTCCGTCGTAGGCCGTGACCGATCCGCTCGCCGCGTCGTAGTAGAGGGCGAACGCCCCTCCGCCGATCCCCGAGGACTGCGGCTCGACCAGGCCGAGCACCATCTGCGCCGCGACCAGGGCGTCGGCCGCGGTGCCGCCGTCCCTGAGCACCGCGCACGCGGTCGCGCTCGCCACGGGGTTCGCGGTGACGGCGACGTAGTCCTGTGCGGCCGTGGCCGTCATGCCCGAGCGATAGCCCGAGGACTGCTCGGGCGCGGTCGAGATGTCGGCGTCGCCGGACGCGCTCGCCGAGGGCGCGGGCGACCCGGCGTCGGACGGGACGGCGCACGACGCGTCGGCGGACGGGGGCGTCGAGTCGTCGGTTCCGGTCGTGCAGCCGACGAGGAGGGCGGGCAGGGCGAGCAGGGCGGCGCCGGCGGCGACCAGCGGGCGAGCGGAGCGGAAGGCCATGGATGTCTCTCCCATCGGTCGTGTTCGTCTGGGTGGTGCCGGTCTCGAGCCGTGTTCGCGGATTCCGGGTCCGGCCGCGGCCATGGTCGCCCATCGCCGTCCCGGGTTCGGGTCTCGTGCCGGACCGTGATCAAACCGTTGCCGTGCGACCCCGGGATTCCGCGTCGAGAGCGGGTGGCGCTGCCCCGGGAGGCCGCCGGCGGAGAACGCGGCGTTCGTCACCCCGCGTGCTCCTCGTGGCGGATGCCGCGGCCGGCGCGCGTGGGGCGCGGGTCGGCCGGGCGGGTGCGGCCGGCGGGACGGGATGCGGCGGCGCCGGACGGCGAGGAACCAGGCGGGTGCGGGAGGTGAACAGTGGGCGAACAGCCCGCGTCGGGCACGCACCCCGCGCCACCGGTCTGAGAGGGTTCGTGATGGATCGTCCCCTCTGAAAGGCCTCCATGGATCTCCCTGCCCTTCCCGTCTCGACCGGCGTCGTGGCCTGCGCCGGTGCGGGACGTCTGACATGCGTGCGCTGATCGCGCCGGAGGGCGGGCCTGTCCACCGTCAGGACGTCGCCCTGCGTCCCGCCGCGATCGCGATGGTGTGGACCGGCGTCGGGCAGCGGCATCAGGAGATGGCGGTCCCCGGGGTCGCGCTCGCGCCGGGTGACGTGCTCGTCGCCGTCGAGCTCACCACGCTCTGCGAGGCCGATGTGCGCACGGTGCAGGGGCGTCGTCCTGCGCCCGTCCCGCTCGTCCTCGGGCACGAGAGCGTGGGGCGGGTGATGGCGATCGGCGAGGCCGGGGCGACGACCGTCGACGGGAGCGCCGTGCAGGTGGGCGACCGGGTCGTGTGGTCGGCAACGGTCCCGTGCGGCGCCTGCGACCGGTGCGCGTCCGGCCGTGCCCCGGCGTGCCGGCGGCCGGTGGCGTACGGCGGTGCCAGGATCGAGCCGCGCTGGGAGCTGACCGGGGGCCTCGCCGGGCACGTGCACCTGCGCGCGGGGACCGCGATCGTCCGCGTGCCCGAGGCGATGACGGCGGCGGCGCTCGCCCCCGTGCCCTGCGCGACGGCCACGGCATGGGCGGCCGTCGCCCGCGGCGCGCGGGAACGCCCGCTCGGCGGGGCGCGGGTGGTGGTGTTCGGTGCGGGGCTCGTCGGTCTCACCGCGGCCGCCATCGCGACCGAGGAGGGCGCGACGGTGCTCGTCGTCGAGCCCGACCCGGCCCGGCGTGCGGCGGCCGCCCGGTTCGGGCTCACCACGTCGGCGGCCGATGCGGTCGCCGACGGCGCGGCCGACGTGGTGATCGAGACGTCGGGGCGCGCGGCCGGTGCGGCCATCGACGCCGCGGACGTCGGCGGGTCCGTGGTGCTGGTGGGAGACGCCGCCTCCGCCGATCCCGTGGCCGTGGCCGATCCCGTGGCTGCGGAAGTGGCCGTGGACGCGGAGCGCGTCGTCGGCCGGCTCCTCACGGTGTCCGGCGTGCACGGCTCCACCGGGCCGGAGCTCGCCGCAGCGGCGGCCTTCATGGCCGGCCGGGGGCGGGCCTATCCGTTCGCCGAGGTCGTCGGCGCGATCCGTCCGCTGGCGGCCGTGGACGAGGCGCTGGCCGAGGCCACGGCGCCCGGCGCTCCGCTCCGCATCGGCGTGACGCCGCGCTGACCCCGGCCGTGTCTCGAGCCGACGTCAGCCGTCGAGCACCACGGCCCAGGCGGGCGTCGCGGGCCTCTGCGCGGCGAGCGCG
>Ga0164243_10004488_pt1 | contig 21849 bp, 20 predicted proteins | sample OricompcompostOP_FD_108781 | JGI IMG/M metagenome (GOLD analysis project Ga0164243, IMG submission 108781) | Organic Plus compost microbial communities from Emeryville, California, USA - Original compost - Organic plus compost (OP) | ecosystem: Engineered > Solid waste > Mixed feedstock >...
CCGGCGCGGCCCCGCAGCGTCACCCGCCGACCCGCACGGTGTTGTCGTCGGCGTTGCGGTCGATGAGCTTGTCGTAGGGGTCCACGCCGGCGAAGCGCGGCGGCCGGTCGGCCACCAGATGCAGGACCTGGTCGCCGGAGCGCACCGGCAGCTTCTTCAGGAAGATCACCTTGGAGGGGCCGAAGTCCGCCTTGCCCGGCTCGGCGGCGAACAGGCCCACGTCCACGGCCTCGTCCATCGGCGCCTCGGTCTCGCGGCCGCGCCCGTCGGCGTAGAGCTTGCGCGCCCGCACCTGCAGCGTGACGTCCCAGCGGCCGTCGCGCCGGCGGCTGCTCTGCGCCCGGACGGTGCGGATGTCGTAGAGGGTGATCTTCTCGAACAGGTCGGTGATCAGCGCCTGCTTGTCCGGCGGCGCCTCGGCCCTGAGCGCCGCCACCAGGTCCAGGGTGGTCGGATAGGGCGGGCCCTTGAAGGCGTAGCGGGCGATCAGGCGGCGCAGGGCCCGGTTCACCGCCGCCTCGCCGATCTCGTCCTGCAGCCGGTACATGACCAGCGCGCCCTTGCGGTAGTGGATGTAGGCCTGGTCCTCGACCTTCTCGAGCGGCTCCTCGGGCAGGGGGTCGCCGCCGCGGGACCTCAGGTAGCGGTCGAGCTCGTACTTCAGGAACCGGCGGATCATGTCCGGCCCGTACATGTGCTTCATCACCATCAGGGCCGAGTACTGGGCCAGGGTCTCGGTCAGGGCCGTGGCGCCCTGCTCGTCCGCGCCGACGACCTGGTGCGCCCACCACTGGTGCGCGATCTCGTGGGCCCCGACGTAGGTGACGTAGTCGATGCGGTCGGAGTCGCCGGGCAGGTCGGCGATGAAGCCGAGCCCCTCCGACCAGGGGATGGTCCCGGCGAAGGACTGGGCGAACTGGCGGTAGGCCGGGAACTCGACGAACCGGAGCTGGCGGAACTGGTAGGGGCTGAAGTTGGCCTGGTAGTAGTCCAGCGACGCCTTCATGGCCCGGATCATCCGCTCGACGTTCCAGGCGTGCCCGGGGTGATAGAACACCGTCAGCGCGACCGGGCCGTCCATGGCGCGGCGCTCGGCGTAGCGCGCCGACTGGATCGAGAAGAACCGCAGGATCGGCGCCTCGGTCGCGAACACCGCCGTCCGGCGGCCGCCGACGGTCCGGTCGAGCACCTTGCGGCCGGGGGCGATCGGGGTCTGGTCCGCGTCGGTGGTGACCCGGATCCGCGCGGTGACCCAGTCCGCGTCGTGGCCGAGGTAGTTGACCTGGTCGGCGCCGGGCGCCCCCAGCCGGGGGACCCTGAGCTCGCGAGGCAGGCCATAGCGGGCGCGCTTGCGCCGGTCCTTCAGCAGGCCGCGGCGGTCCATGCCGAGGGTCGGGGCGATGTCCTGGTCGTTCAGGAAGGTCCCGTTGCGGACCACCTCCGTCTCATTGCGCTCGTTCCTGAAGCCGTGCTGCCGCAGCACGGTCTCGAACGCCATGGTGCGCCGCTCGCCCGGGCGCATGGGGGTGTCGAAGGCGAAGATTCGATAGTTGAACCGATCGTAGGTGGTCTTGGGCCGCGCCCCCTCGATCGACAGGCTGCGCATGACCAGGTCGCGCGGGAAGCGCACGTGGATCTCGCGCAGCGGCTCGGAGGTCTTGTTCTCGATGACGTAGACGCCGCGGGTGGTCACGCGCGGGACCCGCGGCTCGATCAGCACGTCCAGCGACACGTCGACGATCTTCGGCTGCGGCGTCGCCTCGTAGGGCAGAAGGGTCTTCTCGTAGTCCGCGCGCCAGCGGTCCTCGTCCTGGGCGCTGCGGTAGGGGTTCCAGACGTTGGTGTTCAGGAAGATCCAGGCCCCGGAGGCGACGAACACCAGCGCGGCGGCCCCCAGGACCGCCCCCGCGGGGCCGGCCAGGCGCCGCGGCAGCCGCTTCAGCCGCGGCCGCAACCGCGTCTCGGTCCCCCGCCGCCACAGGCCGTAGGCCAGCACCAGCAGGATCAGGGCGAAGGCGCTCCAGTAGAGCCGGAACCAGGCCGCGCCGATCCAGAAGCGGCCCTGGCCGTTCATGTCCGACAGGGGGACGGGGGAGGACTCGCCGTAGCGGTAGAGGTGGTGCTCGAGCCCGACGCTGGGCAGCACGAAGCTGGAGACGATGTAGAGCACCATCAGCCCCCAGCCGACGAACTTGTGCGGCGAGACCGCCTGCAGGAACACCGCCAGGGCCGCGATCAGGAACAGGTCGACCGACTGGGGCAGCACGTACCAGACCAGGTACTTGCCGGGCTCCAGGTCGAAGTGGCCCCGCAGCAGCTGCACCGCCATGCCGGTGAGGACGCTGACCAGCAGGGTGCAGATCAGGACCAGGGTGACGGCCGCGGTCTTGGGCGCGACGAAGGCCCAGTCCGGCAGGGGGGCGGCCTCGACGATCTCGTGGGTGCGCCGGTCGCGCTCGCGCCAGACCAGGTCGCCCGCGTAGTAGACGGCGATGATGATCGGGAAGAGGGTGAAGGCGCCGAACAGCTGCTGGATCACCACCCGCGTGACCGGATGGATGTCCACGCCGTAGATCTGGTCCATGGCCCAGAGGTTGGCGGCCGAGTTGATCACCCCGAGGATCAGCAGCACCAGGAAGGCGGGGCTGAGGAACACCTGGCCCATGTCCAGGCGGGTGCGGGCGACGAGCTGGGCCAGGGCCGTGCGGGCGCCGAACCTCGGCGCGGCCTTCACCGGCGCGGCGGCGGGGCGGGCCGCCGCGGGCCTTGCGGCGCGGGCCTTGCGGCGGCCGCGCGCCGGGCGCGGCTCGAAGCGGAACAGGGCGCAGGCGCCGGCCAGCAGGGCCGCGCCGGTCGCGATCACCAGCACCCGGTTCCACAGCAGGACCCCGGCCAGCGCCGGGGTGAGGGCGTTGCGCTCCGAGGCGGTCCAGTAGCGCGTAACCAGGGCGTAGGCGCCGGCGCCGAACGGCTCCAGCAGCGCCACCAGGCGCTCGTACTGCGGCTGGTCGGTCACGACCGTGGCCACGAACCAGGCCACCAGGAAGGCCACCACCCCCACATAGGTGCCCATCATCGAGCGGGTCGCGGTCGCCAGGGCGAAGAAGGCGGCGCTGGTCAGGAACAGGCCCGGCAGGGCCAGGACGAAGTAGCCGAACAGGTAGGGCTGCAGGCGGAACGGACCCACCGCCTCCGGGTCCAGCCAGGGCATGGCCGAGCCGATCAGGATCGCGGCCGGCGCCACGAGGAAGGCCAGGGCGGCGGCGGCGAAGGCGCCGCAGAAGCGGCCGAGCAGGTAGTCCAGCTTGCCGATGCGGGTGGAGCGGATGATCTGGCCGAAGCCGGTCTCCTCGTCCCGCACCACCACGTTCGCCACGAAGGCGGTGGTCACGAACATGAAGAAGACCGTCCACACCAGGCTGATCTGGGCGATGGCGTAGGGCGAGTTCTTGAACACCTGCGCCGTGCCGCCGACGTGGATCTGGTCGACCGTGGTGGCGCCGAAGGTGATCAGGAAGAAGACGGCGGCGACGACCCAGAAGACGGGCTGGCGAAGCTGGTAGCGGAGCTCGAAGAGGGCGACCTTGCCGAACATCGCGTCAGGCGGCGCGCCGGGCGGCCGAGAGGGTCGAGAAGTAGAGGTCGGCCAGCCCGCCCTCCACGGGCTCGAAGCCGTCGCCCGGGTCCTGGTCGGCCAGCACGTGGATCACCGTGCGGCCGGCGATCAGGCGGGTGGAGATCACCTCGTAGCGGTCCGCATGGGCCTCCAGCTCGCTCTTGCCGATCGCCTTGCGCCAGATGCGGCCCCGGAGCGCGCGCACCAGCTCGGCGGGCGCGCCCTGGCGCACGATCCGGCCGCCGGAGATCACCGCCATGGACGGGCACAGGTCGGCCACGTCGTCGACGATGTGGGTGGACAGGATCACCACCACGTTCTCGCCGATCTCCGACAGCAGGTTCAGGAAGCGGTTGCGCTCCTCCGGGTCCAGGCCGGCGGTCGGCTCGTCGACGATGATCAGCTGCGGGTCGCCGAGCAGGGCCTGGGCGATGCCGAAGCGCTGGCGCATGCCGCCCGAGAAGCCGGCCAGGGCCTTGTGGCGGACCTCCCAGAGGTTCACCTGCGCCAGCAGGCCCTCGACCGCGGCCTTGCGCTCCTTGGGCCGGCTCAGCCCCTTCAGCACGGCCAGGTGGTCGAGCATGTCGTAGGCGGAGACCCGCGGATAGACGCCGAAGTCCTGCGGCAGGTAGCCGAGCACCCGGCGCAGCGCGTCCGGGGTCTTCAGCGCGTCGATCTCGTTGAACCGGACGTGGCCGGAGGTCGGCGCCTGCAGGGTGGCCACGATGCGCATCAGCGTCGACTTGCCCGCGCCGTTGGGGCCCAGAAGGCCGAACATCCCCCGCGGGACCACCAGGTCCACACCGTCCAGGGCCCGCACCCCGTTGCCGTAGACGTGGGTCAGGTTCTCGATGATCAGCATCAGGCCGTCCCGGCGGCGCGTTGCGCCTACAACACAGCGAAATGCACGGCTCAGGCCGCCTAGCAAGTGAAACAAGCGTCAGGATGAGGCCCGGCCGCCCGCTCAGGCCCGGCCGGTCAGCTCCGCCAGGGCCGCGGCGATCTGGGCCACGTCGTAGGGCTTGCGGATGATCGGGGCGTCGAACCCCTCAGGCGCGCCGCGGTTCTCGCCGTAGCCGGTGGCGAACACGAAGGGCACGCCGCGCGCGGCCAGGGCCTCGGCCACGGGCTCGACGGAGAAGCCGTTGAGGTTGCAGTCCAGCACCGCCGCGTCGATCGGCAGGTCGACCAGCTGCATCGCCTCCTCCACCAGGGCGGCCGAGCCCAGCACCTCCGCGCCGGCCTCCTCCAGCCCCGCCTCCAGCTCCATGGCCAGGAGCACGGCGTCCTCGACGATGATCACCCGCATGCCCTCCACCTTGGAGGTCTTGGCCGGAGGCGGCGGCCCCTGCGAGGCGCCGGCCGCGGCGGGCGGGCCGGCCGCCGCCCCGGCGGCGCGCGCGGGCGCCGCGGCCGGCTCGGCCAGCGACTTGGGCGAGCCGGTGATCCGCACCCTGAGGCCGCCGCCGCGGAAGTCCGAGACGACCTCGCCGTCCAGCTCGCGGCCGGTCACCTCCTCCAGCAGCAGCGTCCCGAAGCCGCGGGTCGAGGGGGGCGTCACGCGCGGGCCGCCGCTCTCGATCCAGTCGATCTCGAATCCGCCGTCGGCGCTCGCGCGCCAGTGCAGGTCCACCGTCCCGGAGTCGGTGGACAGGGCGCCGTGGCGGACGGCGTTCACCGCCAGCTCGTGCAGGGCCAGGGCGAGGGCGTTGGCCGCGCGCGGGGTCAGGAACAGGTCCGCGCCCTCCCACCGGGTCTGGCCGGGCGCGAGGGTGGAGAGGGTGGCGGTGGCCAGGTTGTGGATCGAGGCGCCGCGCCAGCGCGTGGCGGTCAGCAGCTCCTGGGCCGAGGCCATGGCCCGCAGGCGGCCGGAGAAGGTCTTCAGGAAGCCGTCCAGCGACACGGCCCGGCGCGCCGACTGCGAGGCCATGGACTGCACCGCCGCCAGCACGTTCTTCACCCGGTGGTCGATCTCCGCCAGCAGGGCCTCGCGCTCCTCGCGGCTGCTGCGCGGCTCCTTCAGCTCCTCCGCCGCAAGGGCGCCCAGGTCCGCCAGGGCCGGCGCCAGCCGCCCGGACTCCGGCCGGCGGTCCCCGGAGGCGAGCACCAGGGCTCCGACGACCTCCCCCTCCTCGGTCCGCAGCGGCGCGGCGGCGAGGAAACGCACTCCGGCGGGCGCGCCGGCGGGGTCGCAGCCCATCGTGGTCTCGGCCTGGGCGAGGGCGAACTCGGCCAGGGCGGCGCGCTCGGCGCCCGGCGGCAGGGCGCCGGCCTCGGCGACCGGCGCGCCGTCCGCGCGGGCGATCAGGGCGTAGGCCGCCCCCGAGGCGTTGAGCGCCAGGCGCAGGATGCGGCCGAAACGAGTCGAGCTGTCGCTGGCGATCCGGGAATCCGCCGCGCTGTTCACGGCCGCCCCCGCGGGGCGCCGGATGCCAGCCCTGAACCGTCCAACAACACTGCACGCATATCTAAGCCGTCACTCTAGGGACGGTGGATGTCGGAATTTGGGACCATCCCCGGCGGGCCGCAACCGCTCTTTTGACCCGGCGCAAGGGCCCGGCGGCCCAGGAACGCATGATCAAACTTGGCGTTACCGCCAAGTCCGACCTATCTATTCGGGTCCTGAGGAGGGACGGAGACCGACCATGCCCGCCAATTCGACCGTTCAGCCCGCGCTCGACGAGGCCGCCGCGGCCGCAGCGCCGTCCCGCGCCAAGCTCGAGGAGGCGCTGGCCGACTTCCGCGAGCGCGCGACCCAGGTCGCCCAGGAGACCATCGAGAGCCTGAAGAGCCAGGCCCGGCCCTACATCGGCGACGCCGGCCAGCGTCTGTCAGAGGCCGAGAAGTACCTGGTCGACCGCGTGCAGCGGCAGCCCCTGACCACCACCCTGGCGGCCCTCGGCGTGGGCGTGCTGGTCGGCCTGGTCCTGGCCGGCGGCCGCAACCGTTGATCCGCAAGGCGCTCCTGGCCGCCGCCGCCGCCGGCGCCGCGCTGGCCGCGGCCGGCGTGTTCATCGTCGCCCTGGCCTACGCCCTGTTCGCCGCCGTCCTGCCCGCCCTCGGGCCGGCGGGCGCGGCCGCGGTGGTGGCCGGCGCGGCCGCCCTGCTGCTGCTCCTGGCCATGCTGATCCTGGCGATCAAGGCCGGCGTGGGGCGGCGCGAGCCGAGCCTCGGCGAGAAGCTCGTGCAGTTCGCGCGCGAGAAGCCGCTGGTGGCCGCCGCCGCCGCCCTGGCCGCCAGCGTGTTCGCGGTGCGCAATCCCTCCGCCCTGATGGGGATGGCGCTGGCCTTCCTCGAAGGCCGTTCGGACAAGAAGCGCTAGAAATATCTGCCCAAGATACGCTTCGGCTCTGGAACTTCAGGCCGGAAGGCGCCCTATGGGGCTCGGGGGCGTGTGGCCCCGCACTTCCGGAGGGTTCCCGTGTTCAAGCTTCCTGAGCTTCCTTACGGCTACGACGCGCTCGAGCCGACCGTGTCCGCCGAGACCATGCGGTTTCACCACGACAAGCACCATGCCCGCTACGTGCAGGTGACCAACGAGATCTGCCAGCAGGACGGGCTGCGCCCCGCCTCCCTGGAGGAGCTGGTGGTGAAGGCCAAGCGCGACGGGAACAAGAAGCTCTACAACAACGCCGCGCAGGTCTGGAATCACACCTTCTTCTGGGACTGCATGACCCCTGGCGCGAAGCCGCCGCAGGGCGCGCTGGCCGAGGCCGTCGGCAAGGCGTTCGGCGGCGTGGACAAGCTGCGCGAGAAGTTCGTGGCCGAGGGCGCCGCCCACTTCGGCTCGGGCTGGGTGTGGCTGTGCGCCAACGGCTCCAGCCTGGAAGTCGTCTCCACCCATGACGGAGAGAACCTGCTGGACCGCCAGGGCGTGGTCCCGCTGACGGTCTGCGACCTGTGGGAGCACGCCTACTACGTCGACTACCGCAACGACCGGAAGGGCTTCCTGGAAGCCTGGTTCGACAAGGTCGCCAACTGGGAGCTGGCCGGACGCCAGTTCGCCGCCGCCCAGGGCCAGGGGCAGGCCTGGCGCCACCCCGAACCGGCGCACGAGCCGGCCTGACCTGCCTCTCCTGCGGCGCAGGCGAGAGCCTGTCTCTCGGACCAGGATCGTCTGCGCCGCCGGATCTTGCCGGGCCGGCAGGAGACGGCCGCGGCCGGCAGCGGCCTGCCGGCGCGGCCTTCGACGCCCCCGCCCGTGAGGGTCAGTCCTGGGAGACAGGCTCCCCGACGAGCTCGCGCCGCGACTGGTCGAGCTCCTCGGCATAGCGGCGGATCGCGAAGGTCTCCTTCAGCACCCCGATCAGGTTGCGGCTGTCCGGGTCGTCGACCACCGCCAGGGCCTCCGCCTCCGTGCGGTCGAACACGGCCATGGCGTCCTTGATGTTCATCTGCGGGGTCAGCAGGCAGTCGCCGAAATTGGCGAAGGCGCGGACCGGCCGCGTCTCGTCCAGGTTGCCCGCGTGCAGCTGGTCCACCCCGACCATGCCCACGTAGGCCCCGAGCTCGTCCACCACCACCACCTGCTGCGCCGATCCGAGCGGATAGCGGCGGCGGAACTCCTTCACCTCCGCCGCGGCCAGGATCGAGGGCGGGTCGCGCCGCATCATCCGGCCGACGGTCAGAGAGCGGATGCGGCCGACGTCGTGGGCGCTGCGGATGGTCTCGCCGCGCAGGTGCAGGCGGAAGGTGGAGAAGGAGTAGCCGAAGGTCTCGCGCACGATCAGGCTCGAGACCACCGAGGCGGCCAGCACCGCGCCGGTCAGGGCGTAGTCGCCGGTGGTCTCCAGCACCAGGAAGGACATGGTCAGGGGCCCGCCGACGATGGCGACCGCGAACGCCCCCATGCCCACCAGGGCCGCCGAGGTGGTGTCGAGCGTCGCCCAGCCGAGCATCGACAGGATGTCGGCGAACAGCAGGCCCGTCAGCGCCCCGAGCAGCAGGGAGGCGAAGAACAGGCCGCCCCGGAAGCCGGAGCCCAGCGACACCGCCGCCGCCGCCATCTTGAGCAGGAGCAGGCTCGCCACCATCGAGGCGGGCAGGACCGCCCCCAGGTCGTACTGCAGGGCGCCGTGGCCGGCCGAGAGCACCTGCGGGGTGTAGAGGGCCATGATCCCGAGCAGGACGCCGCCGAGGGCGGGCCGCAGCGGGGCGGGGATCCAGGGCTGCTTGAAGGCCCGCTCGACGCCCGACACCCCGCGCATCAGCAGGATGGCCAGGCCCGAGCAGATCATGCCGAGCAGGACGAACAGGCCGTATTCCACCCCCCGCACCCCGGCCGCGGTGGCCACCTCGATGTGGTAGAGCGAGCCGCCGATCTGCTGGGTCACCAGGGCGCCGGCGATGGCGGCGGCCATCACGGGCGCGACGCTGGCGATGGAATAGGCCCCGATCACCACCTCGAAGCCGTAGAAGGCGCCGGTCAGGGGCGCGGCGAAGGCCGCGGCGATCGCCCCCGCGGCCCCGGCGCCGACCAGCACGCGCATGTCCTGGCGCCGCAGCCGAAGGCGCGCGCCCAGGGCCGAGCCGAACCCCGAGCCGAGCTGGGTGTAGCCGGCCTCCAGGCCCACCGAGCCGCCGAAGCCGTTGGACAGCAGGGTCTGGGCGCCCACTACAAGGCTGTCGAACACCGACATGCGCCCGCCGTGCAGGGCGTTGGCCTCGATCGGGTCGACGGCCGGGCGCCGGCCGCGCCGCGCCATCCACCACAGGGCCAGCCCCAGCACGAGGCCGCCGAGCACCGGCCAGGTCAGCACCCGCCAGGGGGCGATGTGGGCCGCCCCGCTGAGCCGCTCGTTGAGGTCGATGCCGAACAGCAGCACGTGCAGCCACTGCACCGTCCGGCTCATCAGCATGACCATGACCCCGGCCGCCGCCCCGACCACCAGGGCGATCAGCGCCAGGGCGAATTCGCTGGAGCGGACGATCGCGCGCAGGCGGCCGAGCGCGCCCCTGGGCGGAAGGAACTGTCGGGAGCTGGGGCCGTCCGGACTGGTCATCACCGCCGCCCAGGATGCGGCGCCCGCGCGGGGGGAGCCAGACCCCCGCTCACCCGAGCCGGTAGCGCTTCTCGGTGCGGATCAGCCGTTCGATCAGCGAGTCCAGGTCGGTGAACAGCGAGTAGTCCGCGAACTGCGGCAGCTTGGCCAGCACCACCTGGGCGCGGCCGATGTGCTCGCAGTACTTGATCCAGGTCGGATGGGTGTCGCGCACGCTCTGGCGGGCGGAGTGCAGGTTCCACAGCCCTGCCGCGTCCAGCTCGTTGCGCAGGTCCCTGAGCACCAGGGCGGTGGTGTAGAGGAACAGGAAGGCCGGGGTGGCGGCCTTCTTGTACTGCGGCTTCACCTGGGCGCGCCAGGCGCGGAACGCCTTCTTGAACAGCTCCTGCTTGTCCTTGTCCGGCGGCAGCCAGTGCTGGGCGCCGTCGGCGGCGAACAGCTGCGCCTCGTCCACCACCACCGGCTTCATGGTCGGCACCGCCGGCGCGACCTGCGGCAGGCGGTTCCAGTTGGCGTCCTTGGTGGTCTTGTTCTCGGTCCAGTACAGCGCGCTGGGATCGTCGGCCTTGGCCCAGGCGACCTTGCGCGGCTCGTAGACGCGCCGGCGGTCGTCCTTGCAGGACAGCACCCAGTTGTCGCCTTCCGGGCAGGCGCCCACGTCGATCAGGAACTGGCGGAACTGCCGCCAGGTCGAGGCCATGGGCGCGCGGGCGATGATCAGCTCGCGGTGGATCTTGGCTTCACGGGGGTACTTGGCGAACAGCTCCGCCTGCGGCATCTCACGGATACGCTTGGCCCAGGCAGGCGACGGCCCGGCCGCGACGGCGATCGCCGCGCGCATCGTCTTGGCTGCCATCTCGCCGGCCGCACTCATTTTGGCCCCCCGAAAAGAGGTCGCTTCGGACTCTGCAGCAACTAGCGCACGCTTATCCTAAATATTCATTGATCCGGACCCGTAACCCCGGCGGCGAGCAAGGACGCTCGACGCGGCGGCTCCGGTCCGTCATTTAGACCCGCGATGAAGTTCCTCGACCAGGCCAAGGTTTACGTGCGATCGGGCGACGGCGGCGCAGGCGCCGTCTCGTTCCGGCGCGAGAAGTTCATCGAGTTCGGCGGTCCCGACGGCGGCGACGGCGGCCGCGGCGGCGACGTCTGGATCGAGGCCGTCGACGGGCTCAACACCCTGATCGACTATCGCTACCAGCAGCACTTCAAGGCCGGCACCGGCGGGCACGGCATGGGCAAGAACCGCTTCGGCGCGGCCGGCCAGGACGTGGTGCTGAAGGTCCCCGTGGGCACCCAGGTGCTGGAGGAGGACCAGGAGACCCTGGTCGCCGACCTGGATCATGCCGGGGCGAGGCTGCTCCTGGCCAAGGGCGGCAACGGCGGTTTCGGCAACAACCGCTTCAAGGGTCCCGTCAACCAGGCGCCCCGCTTCGCCCTGCCCGGCCAGCCGGGCGAGGAGCGCTGGATCTGGCTGAGGCTCAAGCTGATCGCCGACGTGGGCCTGGTCGGCCTGCCGAACGCCGGCAAGTCCACCTTCCTGGCCGCGACCTCCGCCGCCCGTCCGAAGATCGCGGACTATCCCTTCACCACCCTGACCCCCAACCTGGGGGTCGTCGAGCTGTCCGGCAACGAGCGCTTCGTGATGGCCGACATCCCCGGCCTGATCGAGGGCGCGTCCGAGGGCGCGGGCATCGGCACCCGCTTCCTCGGCCACATCGAGAGGACCGCCGTGCTGATCCACCTGGTGGACGGCGCCCAGGAGGACGTGGCCCAGGCCTGGCGGACCATCCGGACCGAGCTTGAGGCCTATGGCGCGGGGCTGGAGGACAAGCCGGAGCTCATCGCCCTGAACAAGGTGGACGCCCTGGACCCCGAGACCCGGGCCGCCCGGGCCGCGGAGCTGCAGGCCGCCGCCGGGCGCGCGCCCTTCCTGGTGTCGGGCGTCTCCGGCGAAGGCGTGACCGAGCTGCTGCGCGCCGCCTTCGCCGAGGTGAAGGCGCGCCGCGCCGCCGAGCACCTCGAGACCACGGCGGGCGAGGACGAGACGGAGGAGTGGCGCCCGTGAGCCGGCCGACCCGCACGCCCGAGCTGATCGCCGCCGCCCGCCGGCTGGTGGTCAAGGTCGGCTCCTCGATCCTGATCGATCCCGAGACCGGCGGGGCCGACGAGGCCTGGCTGAACGCCTTCGCCTCCGACGTGGCGCGGGTGCGCGAGCGCGGCCAGGAGATCCTGGTGGTCTCCTCCGGCGCGGTGGCCCTGGGCCGGCGGCGGCTGGGCCTGAAGCGGCGCGCCCTGGCGGTGCAGGAGAAGCAGGCCGCCGCGGCCGCCGGGCAGAGCCTGCTGATGCGCGCCTGGGAGCAGGCCTTCGAGCCCTACGGGATCACCTGCGCCCAGGTGCTGCTGACGCGCGACGACACCGAGGTGCGCCGCCGCTGGCTGAACGGCCGCGCCACCATCGACGCCCTGCTGGGCTTCGGGGTCACGCCGGTGATCAACGAGAACGACACCGTGGTGACCGAGGAGATCCGCTACGGCGACAACGACCGGCTGGCCGCGCGGGTGGCCCAGATGATCGCCGCGGACGTGCTGGTCCTGCTGTCGGACGTGGACGGCCTCTACACCTGCGACCCCCGCCGCGACCCGGCGGCGCGGCGCCTGGAGGTCGTCGGGGCCCTGACGCCGGAGATCGAGGCCATGGCCGGCGGCGCCAACGCCGAGGCGGGCGTCGGCTCGGGCGGCATGGCCACCAAGCTGATGGCCGCGCGCATCGCCCAGCACGCCGGCTGCGCCACGGTGATCACCCAGGGCGCGCGGCCCGCGCCGCTGGAGGCGCTGGAGGACGGCGAGCCCGCCACCCTGATCCTGCCGCCCACCACGCCCGCCGCGGCCTACAAGGCCTGGATCGCCGGGACCCTGGCGCCCCAGGGCTCGGTGACCGTCGACGCCGGCGCCGCGGGCGCCCTGCGCCGCGGCAAGAGCCTGCTCCCGGCCGGGGTGCGCAAGGTCGAGGGCCGGTTCGAGAAGGGCGACGCGGTGGCCGTGCTCGACGGCGACGGCCGCGAGATCGCCCGGGGCCTCAGCCGCTACGACGCGGCGGAGGCCGCCCGGATCGCGGGGCTGCGCTCGGACGCCATCGAGGGGGCGCTGGGTTACACCTCCGGCCCCACCCTGATCCACGCCGACGACCTGGCCCTGACCTCGGCCTGAGGGGCGCCCGCTCCCCTCCCGGGACGGGATGTGCCATAGGACCGGCCATGAGCACGGGCGTACTGGACCGGCTTGAGGCCGGCATGATCATCCCCTTCGGGGGCGACCGCTTCACCCGCGTGGGCGAGGAGCTGGCCGCGCGCTTCCGGCCCGGCGACCACCTGCTGGTGGTGCAGGAGACCGGCGACCTGCTGCACGTGCCGGCCGCCGACCAGGCCGCCGCCGGCGAGGCGGTCGGCCGCGCCCACGCCGCCTTCCAGCGCATGGGCCAGGTCTCCGAGGCCCAGATCACCCGCTTCTTCGAGGCCTTCGCCGCCCGGCTGGAGGACGAGGGCTGCTGGGACAGCATCGCCGAGGCCAACGCGAAAGACGTCGCCGACGCCAGGGCCAGGGGCCGGTCGACCACGCGCCTGGCGGTGTCGCCGGCCATGCGGCGGGACATGGTCGCGGGCCTCAGGGTCTGGCGCGACGCCCCCTCCGGCCGCGGCCGTCCGGTGGAGCGCATCGAGCACGCCGGCTGGGCCGTGGAGCAGCTCGTCGCGCCGCTCGGGGTGGTCGGCTTCGTGTTCGAGGGCCGCCCCAACGTCTTCGCCGACGCCACCGGGGTCCTGCGCGCGGGCAACACCGTGGTGTTCCGCATCGGTTCGGACGCGCTGGGCACCGCGCGGGCGATCGTGCGCGAGGCGCTGGACCCGGCGATCGAGGCCGCCGGCCTGCCGCCCGGCGCGGCCGCCCTGGTCGACAGCCCCTCCCGCGCCTCCGGCTGGGCGATGTTCGCCGACCGCCGCCTGGCCCTGGCGGTGGCGCGCGGCTCGGGCCGCGCCGTGGCCCAGCTCGGCGCCGTCGCGCGCCAGGGCGGCGTCCCGGTCAGCCTGCACGGGACCGGCGGCGCCTGGATGGTGGCCGACGCCTCCGCCGATCCGGACCGCTTCGCCCAGGCGGTGTTCCACTCCCTGGACCGCAAGGTCTGCAACACCCTGAACGTCTGCTGCATCGTGCGCTCTCGCGCAGCCGAGCTGGTCCCGGTGTTCCTGGACGCCCTGTGGGCCGCCGGCGAGCGGCGCGGCCACAACTGCCGCCTGCACGTGGCCGAGGGGGACGAGGCGGCCCTGCCGGAGGCCTGGCGCCAGGCCAGGGTCCGCGTGCGCCGCGCCGAGGGGGACGTCACCGAGCCCCTGGTGCAGTCGATCCCCACCGCCGAGCTCGGCCGCGAGTGGGAGTGGGAGGACACGCCCGAGGTCAGCCTGAAGCTGGTCGACTCCGCGCAGGAGGCGGTGGAGCTGTTCAACCGCCTGAGCCCGCGCTTCGCCGCCGCCCTGATCGCCGAGGACGCCGAAGCCCAGGCGCGCTTCTACGCGGCCGTGGACTCGCCCTTCGTCGGCGACGGCTTCACCCGCTGGGTGGACGGCCAGTACGCCCTGAGCCGGCCCGAGCTCGGCCTGTCCAACTGGGAGAACGGCCGGCTGTTCGCGCGCGGGGGCGTGCTCTCCGGCGACAGCGTGTTCACCGTCCGCACCCGCATGACCCAGGCGGACCCGACCCTCGACCGCCAGGGCTCCGCGCCGTTCGCGCCCGACCGCTCCGGCGCGCGCGGGCCGGCCGCGGCCGAGCCCGCCGGCGCCTGATGGCCCTGCCCCGTCCGGCCGAGGCGCCGCGCCGCCGCCCGCCGCGCGGCGCGCTGCGCCTGGGACTGCGCCTGCAACCGGGGATGCGGGTGGGCCTCTACGGCGGCTCGTTCGACCCGCCGCACCCGGGCCATCTGCACGTGGCCGCGACCGCGCGCCTGCGCCTGGGGCTGGACCGGGTGGTCTGGCTGGTGTCGCCGGGCAATCCGCTGAAGGGCGCCGCCCCGGCCGGGCTGGCGCGCCGCATGGCCGCGGTCCGCCGGCTCGCCGCGGGCCCGGGGATGGAGGTCTCCGACGCCGAGGCGCGCCTGGGCCTGCGCTACACCATCGACACCGTGCGCGCGCTGAAGGCCCGCTATCGCGGCGTGCGCTTCGTCTGGATCATGGGCGCCGACGGCCTGGAGGACCTGCACCGCTGGCGCGGCTGGGCCGACCTGATGCGCGAGGTCCCCATGGCGGTGATCAGCCGGCCGGGCTGGTCGGTCCGGGCGGGCCTGTCGGTCGCCGCCCGCCGCTTCGCCGCCGCCCGCCTGCCGGCGGGGGCGGCGCGCCGGCTGCCCGCGACGACGCCGCCGGCGTGGGCCCTGCTGCAGGCGCCGTGGAGCTTCGCCTCCTCCACCGCGCTGCGCGAGATGCAGGTCCGGTCTTGACCCCTGACGCCCGCATGATGACATGCTAGGCTAGCCCCGGCGAAGTGGGGCCCTGAGGAGTACCGCAGCTGAATCGCGAACCCGCGCCGCAAGCGCACGAGGCGCCGGCCCCCGCCGGAGCCTCCTTGGACGACCAGAGTCGCATCGGCGCTCTGGAAGACCTGATCCTGAGACGCCTGGACGAGGACAAGGCCCAGGACGTCGTCTTCATCGATCTGAAGGACAAGAGCTCCGTCGCCGACGGCCTGATCATCGCGTCGGGCCGCTCGCACCGCCATGTCGGCGCCCTGGCCGACCGGCTGCTGCGGACGCTCAAGGACGAGGGCTACGGACGCGCCCGCGTCGAGGGCCTGCCCGGCTGCGACTGGGTGCTGATCGACGCCGGCGACGTGATCATCCACCTGTTCCGTCCCGAGGTCCGGGCCTTCTACAACATCGAGAAGATCTGGTCCGTCGAGCCGCCCGCGCGCGCCGCCGCCCATTGAGCCTCGCGAAATCGCGCGCGAGGGGCTGACGCTCGCGACGCCGCGCGACTATGTTCGCGCCTTCGAACACGAGAGACTGTGGAGATGTCCGTGCGCCTTGAGGACGAGAAAGACCCCGATCTGCACCGGTCGGAGCTGCCGATGGTCGGCGGGCCCGTGCAGGACGCCCTCTTCAAGTCCCGCACCGTCCTGGTGTTCGGCGAGGTCGACATGCGCATGGCCGAGCGGGTGACCGCCCAGCTGGTGGCGCTGGCGCAGAAGGGCTCGGACGAGATCCGGGTGATCGTCAACTCGCCGGGCGGGCACGTGGAGTCCGGCGACACCATCCACGACATGATCCGCTTCATCGGGCCCCAGGTGAAGGTGATCGGCACCGGCTGGGTGGCCAGCGCCGGCGCCCACATCTTCCTGGGCGCGGCCAAGGAGAACCGGCTGTGCCTGCCCAACACGCGCTTCCTGCTGCACCAGCCGCTGGGCGGCGTGCGCGGCCAGGCCTCGGACATCTCCATCCAGGCCGAGGAGATCATCAAGATGCGCGAGCGGCTGAACCGCATCATCTCGCGCGAGACCGGCCAGTCGCTGGACAAGGTCAAGGCCGACACCGAGCGGGACTTCTGGATGTCGGCCGAGCAGGCGATCGACTACGGCCTGGTCTCCCGCATCGTGAACAGCGTCTCGGACGTCTGAGGCCGGCCGCCCGGCCGTGCGCATCGCCCTGATCTGCGTCGGCCGCCTGGGCCGCGCGCCCGAGGCGGTCCTGACCCGCGACTACGCCGAGCGGGCGAGCGCCGCCGGCCGCGCGCTGGGGCTCGGCCCGGTCGAGGCCGTGGAGGTCGAGTCCAGGAAGCCCGGCAAGGCCGCCGAGGCCGAGGCCCTGGCCGCCCGGCTGGAGCCCGGGGATCACCTGATCGCCTGCGACGAGCACGGCAGGGCGCGCGCCTCGCGCGACTTCGCCGGTCGCCTCGGCGCCCTGCGCGACCAGGGCGTGCGGCGCGTCGCCTTCCTGGTCGGCGGCGCGGACGGCCTGGAGCCTGCCCTGATCGGCCGCGCGCACGAGACCCTGGCCTTCGGGCCCCAGACCTGGCCGCACGCCCTCGTCCGCGTCATGCTGGCCGAGCAGGTCTACCGGGCCGTGACCATCCTGGCCGGGTCCCCCTATCATCGGGACTGAGCTCCCGATGCGCCGCCCCTCCGCCCTCCTCCTGGCCGCGACCCTGCCGGCCGCCCTCGGCCTCGCCCTGCTGCCGCGGGCCTCCGCCCGCCCCGCAGGGCCGGACGTCGGCGCCCTGCGCGGCGAGTTGCGGGAGTCCGCGCGTCAGGGCCAGGACGCGCGGGCCGAGGCCCGGGCCCTGCGCGAGGACATCGTGCGGCTGCAGGCCCAGCTCGACGAGCTGCAGGCCGTGCAGGCCGCCGGCATGAAGACCATGGGCGACCGGCGCGACCGGCTCGAGGCCCTGAACGCCCGCGAGGCGGAGCTGCGTCAGGACATGGCCCGCAACCGGAGCCAGCTCGCCCGCCTGCTCGGCGCGCTCGAGCTCTACCGGCGCGACCCGCCGCCGGCCCTGCTGGTCTCGCCGCGCTCGGCCGAGGACGCGGTGCGCGCGGCCATACTGGTGCGCGCCGTCCAGCCCGAGCTGGCCCGCCGCGCGGCCGTGTTCCGCGCCCGCGCCGAGGAGCTGCAGCGGCTGCGCCGGGCGATCGCCGCGGTCAGCGAGGACCTGTTCACCTCCGAGTCCACCCTGGCGGAGGGCCGCGCGGCCATCGAGCGGGCGATCCGGGAGAAGGCCGCGCTGGAGCGCCAGCTCCAGGCGGACGCGGTGGACGCCGACCGGCGCGCCGAGGTGCTGGACCGGCAGCTGAGGTCGATGGGCGTCGCCCCGGGCGTGGTCCCGCAGGGGCGGCCGCCGGCGGCGGCGCCGACGCGGCTGCTGCCGCCCGTGCAGGGCAAGCTGGTGCGGGGCTTCGGCCAGCGCGGGCCCGGGGGTTCGGCCACCACCGACGGCCTGACCTGGCGCGCCGGCCCGGCGGCGGTGGTGCGGGCGCCCGCGGCCGGGGTGGTGGAGTATTCGGGTCCGCTGAAGGGCTGGGGCGGCGTGCTGATCCTCGACGTCGGCGGCGGCTACCGGCTGGTGCTGGCGGGGGTGGACCGGGCCTCCGCAGCGCCGGGACGGCGGGTCGCGGCCGGGGAGGCGCTCGGCGCCATGCCCGCCCGGGCGGGCGCGGACCTCTACCTGGAGCTCCGCCGCGGGGGCGCGCCGGTCGATCCGGCGCCCTTCTTGCACTGACGGCTGGCCGGCCTTCCCTCAGTCTTCGAAAAGACGCAAAGGAAGGCGAGAGGCGCCAGGGCGGTAAGTCGCATCCCATGCGGACGTGACGTGCTGGAACAGATGGGTCTCAAGTGCGAAAGTCGATCGGCATGCCTGTGATCGAAAACGCGGCGGTCGCGCCGGAAGCGGGGGCGTAAGATGCGTAAGTACCTGTCGATCGGGAGCGCCTTCCTGCTCGGGGCCGGAAGCATGGCCCTGGTCAATGCGGCGGCCCACGCCAACGCCACGGCCAAGCCCGAGACCTTCCACATGCTGGAGCTGTTCGGCGACGTCCTGACGACCGTCGAGCACCAGTACGTCACCCCGGTGGACGACAAGAAGCTGATCCAGTCGGCGATCGACGGGATGCTGACCTCGCTCGATCCGCACTCCGGCTATCTGGACCCGGAGAACTTCGACGACATGCGCGACCAGACCCGCGGCGAGTACGGCGGGCTGGGCCTGGAGGTCACCGCCGAGGACGGCGTGGTCAAGGTCGTGTCGCCGATGGACGACACCCCCGCCGCGCGGGCGGGGCTGAAGCCGGGCGACTACATCACCGCCATCGACGGGCAGAGCGTGCTCGGCCTGCCGCTGGACGAGGCGGTCAAGCAGATGCGGGGCGACGTCGGCCAGCCGATCACCCTGTCGATCGCCCGCGAGAAGCACGACCCGTTCGACGTCAAGCTGGTGCGCGAGACCATCGCGGTGAAGTCGGTCAGGTCGCGCATGGAAGGCGACTACGGCTACGTCCGCATCTCCAGCTTCAACGAGAAGACCGGCCAGGAGACCGCCGACGCGGTGAAGGGCCTGCTGCAGAAGAACCCGCGGATGAAGGGCCTGGTGCTCGACCTGCGCCGCAATCCCGGCGGGCTGCTGGACCAGGCGGTCGCGGTCTCCGACCTGTTCCTGGACGGCGGCGAGATCGTCTCCCAGCGCGGGCGCGACCCCAAGGACATCGAGCGCTACAACGCCCGCCCCGGCGACATCCTGGAGGGCCGTCCGATCGCGGTGCTGATCGATTCCGGCACGGCCTCGGCCGCCGAGATCGTGTCCGGCGCCCTGCAGGACCGCCACCGGGCCGAGCTCGTGGGCCTGACCAGCTTCGGCAAGGGCTCGGTGCAGTCGGTGATCCCGTTGCGCGGCGGCGCGGACGGGGCGCTGAAGCTGACCACCGCGCGCTACTACACGCCGTCCGGGCGCTCGATCCAGAAGACCGGCATCTCGCCGGACCTGGAGGTGGCGGAGACCGGCGAGCAGGCCAAGCTGATCGCCAGCCGCTCCTTCCAGTTCTCCGAGGCGAGCTTCCGCAACGCCCTGAACGCGCAGGAGGGCAAGGCCCGGATCGCGCCGCACAAGCCCGCCGAGGCTCCGCCGCCCGGGTTCGACGAGAAGACCGGCGACTACCAGCTGACCCGCGCCATCGCCCTCCTGAAGGCCGGCTCGGTGGAGGCCCTGATCAAGGAACAGCCGCCCACGGCCGTCGCGGTCGTGGCCAGCGCCAAGACCGAGCCTTCCTCGGCCAAGACCGGGGTGGTGACCTCCGAGGGCCGGGCCGTTCCCTCCAAGCAGCTGAACCCGCCCGAGATCGCGCGCCCCAAGGCGCCGGCCAAGCCGAAGTAGGCTCCACGGCCGGGTTCGAGGTTCGTTAACCATACTGCCCGAGCCTCGGCCGAGGTATCGGACGTCGCATCCATGGCTTCTGCAAAACGCCGCCCTGACGCCGGCGCGTCCCCCTTCGCGGGGGCCGCTGCCTTCGGCGCGGCCGCCCTGGCCCCCGTCGCAGGCGCGGCCGGCGCGGCCCTGCTGCTGCTGGCGGGCGCGGCGGCGCTGCTGGTGATGACGGGCGACCCCCGGGCGGGGGCGCCGCGCGTGCGCATCCGGCTGCCGGCCGCCGCCGACGCCTGGCTGGGCGCCGGGCCGGGAGCGGCCGCCGGCGCGGGCGAAGGGAGCGTCGCCTTCCCCCAGGGCGCCGCGGCCGGGCCGCGCCAGCCCCTGCCCCAGGCCCCGCTGTCCGGCCTGGTCCAGACGGGCCCCGGCGGCCCGCTTCCCGTGATCGCGCCGGACGGCCGGCGGCCCAGCGACGCCTACGCCCGGCCGTTCCAGGACACCGGCGCGCCCAAGGTCGCCCTGGTGATCGCCGGCCTCGGCCTGAACGCCCGCGCCACCCGCGCCGCCATCGAGCAGCTGCCGCCGGCGGTGACCCTGGCCTTCAACCCCTATGCGGACGGCCTGCAGGGCTGGATCGACCTGGCCCGGGCCAACGGCCACGAGGTCCTGATCGAGGCGCCGATGGAGCCGGCCGACTATCCCCAGAACGATCCGGGCCCCTACACGTTGATGTCCTCGGACCCGCCGCCGGAGACGATCCGGCGGCTGGAATGGGTGCTGTCCCGCGGCAGCGGCTACTTCGGTGTGATCAACGAGCTCGGGGGGCGCTTCCTGACGTCCGATTCCGGAATGACGGTCTTCTCCGAGGCGCTGCGCAAGCGCGGCCTGGCCTTCATCGACGACGGCTCCGCCGCCGGCCGCAGCGCCGGCGTGCCGCGCGCCTCGGCCGAAAGGGTGATCGACGAGACCCTCGACGGCGCGGCGGTGGACCAGGCGCTCTCCGCCCTGGAGGACTCCGCCCAGCAGCACGGCCGGGCCCTGGGCCTCGGCTCGCCCTATCCGCTGACGGTGCAGAAGGTGCAGGCCTGGGCCGCGGGCCTGTCCCGCCGCGGACTGGTGCTGGCCCCCGCCTCGGCCATGACCCGGCGGTCCTGAGATGGGCATGACCGAGCCCGGACCGCCCAGCGAGGCTCCCGATGACGACCCGCTGGCCGTCTACCGCCCGAACGTGGGCGTGGTGCTGTTCAACGCGCAGGGCCGGGTGTGGCTCGGCCGCCGCGTCGGCGCGACCGGCCCGTTCAACTGGCAGTTCCCCCAGGGCGGGGTGGACAAGGGCGAGGACCTCTACGCGGCGGCCCTGCGCGAGCTGCAGGAGGAGACCGGGGTGGTCTCGGTGCAGTTGCTGGCCCGGACCGAGGACTGGATCACCTACGACTTCCCGATCGGCTACCGCGGCTCCAAGATCGCCAAGGGATGGAAGGGACAGAAGCAGGTCTGGTTCGCCCTGCGCTTCACCGGCGAGGACGGCGAGATCGACCTCGCCGCCCACCGCCACGTCGAGTTCGACGCCTGGCGCTGGGCGCGGCTGGAGGAGGCGCCGGCCCTGGTGATCCCGTTCAAGCGCGACGCCTACGACAAGGTGGTGGCCGCCTTCCAGGGCTTCGCGGCGGCGGGCTGATCCGGCTCAGCGCCGCCGGGCGAGCAGCAGGCGCACGAGGCCGAACAGCGCCACCAGCGCCCAGGCCGCCTCCATCAGGAAGGCCGCCAGGTTGAAGCGGTAGGCCAGCGACCAGAGGATCAGTCCCGCCCCGCCCAGGTTCAGCAGCAGCGCCGGGGCCTGGCGCGGATCCAGCCGCCCCAGCTGCGCGCCGGCGTAGGCCGCCAGGATCAGGAGCACGCCGGCGACGCCGGCCCGTTCGGCGAGCAGGGCCAGGGTCATCGGAGGGCTCGGCCCGGACGGGCGGGGATCGGCTGGCGCATGCGGGTCTCGTGGAGGGACGCAGGTCCGGTCGCGGCGGACGAGAGCTGGGACAGAAGACCGCCGGTTTACGCGCAGTCGTCGGCGGTTCCAACCGCGTTTCGGCGCGCCGCGCGCCGGTGCAACGGCCTGTGAACAGTTGTCGAGCGACAGTAGCGGCCGCGGCCCTCGCGGAGTGCAATCGCGGCGGGCTTGGTGTAGGACCGTGGCCCCGCCCTGCCGAACTGAAGATATGCTGCGCAACCGCATCACGACATCAGGTCTGCTCGCCCTCCTGGCCCTGTCGATCCTCGCCCCGACGGCGGCGAGCGCCGACGGGGACCGGGGCCACGGCGACTGGAACGGCGGCCACGGCGACGACGG
>Ga0164243_10004489_pt1 | contig 21846 bp, 18 predicted proteins | sample OricompcompostOP_FD_108781 | JGI IMG/M metagenome (GOLD analysis project Ga0164243, IMG submission 108781) | Organic Plus compost microbial communities from Emeryville, California, USA - Original compost - Organic plus compost (OP) | ecosystem: Engineered > Solid waste > Mixed feedstock >...
CAGCGCCTGCGCGAGGCGTGGGGCATCGGCGCCAAGGAGATGCAGGCGATCGTCAACGCCGGCGCGGTCGACCTGATCGAGGCGACGGTGGCCGACGGTGCGTCGCCCGAGGGCGCCCGCAAGTGGTGGCTCGGGGAGCTGGCCCGCCGGGCCAACGAGGCGAACATCGAACTCGCCGCGGTGGGCGCCACCCCGACGCAGGTCGCCGAGCTGTGCAAGCTGGTCGACGCGGGCACGCTCAACGACAAGCTGGCCCGGCAGGTGCTCGAAGGCGTGCTGGCGGGCGAGGGTTCGCCGGCCGAGGTGGTGGCCGCCCGCGGGCTGGCCGTGGTCTCCGACACCAGCGCGCTGACCAAGGCGGTGGACGACGCGATCGCGGCGAACCCCGAAATCGCCGAGAAGATCCGCGGTGGCAAGCACGAGGCGGCCGGCGTCCTCATCGGGGCCATCATGAAGGCGACCAAGGGGCAGGCCGACGCGAAGACCGTACGGGAACTCATCCTCGCGCGGCTGTCCGCTTAGGACGGCCCGGGCCCGCGTCGCCGGGTGGGTTGCGGCGGAGGCTCACTCGCGAAGACCGTGGCGAGAAAGTGCTGCTCCAGCGACACCTTCTCGCCGCGATCCGGTCGTCGCCCGTCCGTCACACGGCGCTGATGCCGCCCGTGCCGGGGGAGATCAGGCGGATGATCTTGTCGTCGTCGTCCTTCGGCGTGCCGCGGCCGTCCTTGTTGGAGGTCGAGATCCACACCGACCCGTCGGGCGCGGTCGCCGCCGCGCGGAGGCGACCGTACTGGCCGGTCAACGCGGCGACCGGTGCGCCCACGACGTTGCCGGCGGGGTCCAGGCGCAGCAACCACACCCGTGCGCCCCGCAGGCAGGCGGCCATGAGGACGTCGCCGGCGAAGGCGATGCCGGAGCAGGAGGCCTCGGACGTGGCCCACTGCTGGATCGGGTCCACAAAGGACGAATTCTCGGCGATCCCCTCGACCGTGGGCCAGCCGTAGTTCTTGCCCGGCTCGATGCGGTTGATCTCGTCCCAGGTGTTCTGGCCGAACTCGGAGGCGAACAGCTGACCCTGCGCGTCCCAGGCCAGGCCCTGCACGTTGCGGTGCCCGTAGCTCCAGACCAGCGAGTCGCCGAACGGGTTGCCCGGCGCCGGTTTCCCGTCCTTGGTCATGCGCAGGATCTTGCCGGCCAGGGTGCCCAGGTCCTGCGAGCGCGGCGACGAGGCACCGTCCCCCGTCGCGGCATAGAGGTACCCGTCCGGGCCGAAGGCGATCCGGCCGCCGTTGTGGATGCCCGCCTTCGGGATGCCGGTGACGATCGGCTCGACCGCGCCGCCCAGGGTGAGCCGGGCGATCCGGTTGTCGTTTTCGGCCGTGTAGTAGACGAAGACCAGCCCGTCGGTGGCGTAGTCGGGGGAGACGGCGACGCCCAGTAGCCCGCCTTCGCCGCCCGGCCGGGCCTCGTCGATCGTCCGCACGACGGTCACCGTCAGCGGCCCGCCGCCCGGGGTCGGGCTGGCCTTGAGCAGACGCTTGCTGTCGCGCTCGGTGATCAGCGCCGACCCGTCCGGCAGGAACGCGATCCCCCACGGCACGGCGAGCCCGGTGGCGATCACGTCCGCGATGACGCTCGGCGGCCCCTCCGCGTTGCCGCTGGCGGAAGGCCTCGGCAGGTTGGGCGGTGCGCCGGTGGACGTGTCGTCGGGTGGGCCGAAGGCGCAGCCCGTGGCGAGGAACACAGGGGTCAGCGCGACGAGGGCGGCGAGCCGGATCCGAGGCCGGCGCGGCGCGAGCGGGCGTGGGTCGGGCATCCGCGAAGCCTAGCCGGATCCGTGTCGTGGTGCCGCTCGCGCACGTTGCGGCATGGTCTCAGCTCGTCGGGTCGTTGCTGGTGAGGCGGTCGAGCATCGCCCGCAACGGTTCGTTGTCCCCGCGCAGGGCCGCGACGGACGCCTGCACGTTCTCCTCCGGATCCAGATCGCTCCAATCGACCGACCACCCGGCCTCCCGCGAAAGCTGGCCAAAGAACGCCCGTTGCGTGCGGCCGTTCCCCTCGCGGAAAGGGTGGATCGCGTTGACCTCCGCCAGATAGTGGGTCAGTCGATCCACAAAGGATTGTCGTGGCAGGCCGCGCAGGTGCTTCTCCAGCGCCAAGTGGAGGAACACGTCCTGCGCGTAGGGCGCAATGTGCTGCGGAAGGCAGAACAGGTCCGTTTTCGCGATGGCGACCGTGCGGATCTGGCCTGCCCAGGGATAGAGCCTGCCGAAGATGCGATCGTGGAATGCGCAGAGGTGATCAAGGTCGTAGGAGCCGGGCAGCAGCTCGTCGTGCAAGGCGTAGAGCGCTTGGACGCTGATGGCTGCCTCGACGACCCTCAGCCGTTCCGGATCGGTGATTCCGGCCCGGTTGAGCAGCACGCCGGAGTCGGGATCCACGTACGGATCGTTCATCGTGGCGGCAGGTTGTAGTGATCGGCGATGCGGTCCTCCATCTCCTGCGCGGTGATGCGACCGTGCACCCATTCGTCGACGATGAGTTCGATGGCCGCCGGGGGCTCGTAGCCTTCTGCGCGAAGCGATGCATTGCCTTGGCGCACGGCGTTGCGCCGTCGGGCAACCAGTTCTTCGTAGACCTCTACTGGCACCATGACAGCCTCCGTTCTGCGATGGGAGCCGAGAAAGACAGGTCGCCGATCACCGCGCCGAAAAGCCTCAAGCAAGCTGGGAAGTTGAGCGCGCGCTTCGCGGACCGACAGCACTGTGATAGGTGGCATCCAATAAGTGTACCCATGTGTGTACACCTTCGTGACCACGCTCGCAACCCGACGCGCGACGGTATGGCGGTACAAGACAGACCGCCCGGCTCGCGGGGCGAGCCGGGCGGCCGGTGACCGTACGGGTGGATCTGAGCTGTGGATCAGGGCGTGGGCGCCCAGCCGGGCATGGGGAAGCCGGCCAGCAGGTCGGCGACCTCACCGGCGATGGTGTCCAGCGCCGCCTCGTCGTCCTTGGCGAGCGCCGTCAGCGCGCGGTCCATCCACGCCGCGACGGCCGGCATGTGCTCCTCGCGCAGCCCACGGGTGGTCAGGGCCGGGGTGCCCAGCCGGATGCCCGACGGGTTCCAGGGCTTGCGCGGGTCGTAGGGCACGGTGTTGAAGTTGAGCTCGATGCCGGCCCGGTCCAGCGCCTTGGCCGCGGGCTTGCCCTCGACCCCCTTCGAAGTGAGATCGATGAGGATGAGGTGGTTGTCGGTGCCGCCGGAGACCAGGTCGAAGCCGTGGTCGATCAGCGCCGCGGCCAGCGCCTTGGCGTTGGCCACGATCTGGTGGGCGTAGGCGGAGAAGGACGGCTGCGACGCCTCGTGCAGCGCGACCGCGATGCCCGCCGTGGTGTGGTTGTGCGGGCCGCCCTGCAGGCCGGGGAAGACCGCCTTGTCGATGGCGGTGGCGTGCTGCGGTGCGGCCATGAGCATGGCGCCGCGGGGGCCGCGCAGGGTCTTGTGGGTCGTGGTGGAGACGACGTCGGCCAGGCCCACCGGCGACGGGTGCGCGCCACCGGCGATGAGGCCGGCGATGTGCGCGATGTCCGCGAAGAGCACGGCACCCACCTCGCGCGCGATCTCGGCGAAGGCCGGGAAGTCGATGGTCCGTGGGATGGCCGTGCCGCCGCAGATGATCATCTTGGGCCGCTCGGCCAGGGCGAGGTCCCGGACGTGGTTCATGTCGATGCGGCCGGTGTCCTTGCTCACCGCGTAGTGCACCGGCCGGAACCACTTGCCGGTCGCCGAGACGGGCGAGCCGTGGGTCAGGTGACCGCCGTGGGCCAGCTCCAGCGAGAGGAAGGTGTCACCGGGGTTCATGAAGGCCAGGTAGACGGCGAGATTGGCCGGCGACCCCGAGTAGGGCTGCACGTTGGCGTGCTCGGTGCCGAACAGGGCCTTGGCCCGGTTCTGCGCCAGCTCCTCGATCGGGTCGATGTACTGCTGGCCCTCGTAGTAGCGCTTGCCCGCGTACCCCTCGGAGTACTTGTTGTTCAGCACCGTGCTGCAGGCCTCGAGCACGGCCGTGGAGACGTAGTTCTCCGACGGGATCATGCGCAGCTTGTCGTGCTGGCGCTGGGACTCGGCCTCGACGAGGCCGGCCAGCTCGGGGTCGACCGCGATGAGGTTCGGCAACGGTGGTACGTGCATCGGTTACCTCCGACGACGGAAATGGTCGGGCACCCAGGCGCTGCGGTGCCGCATCTACGCGCTCCCCGGTGGTCGGTTCCACCTCAACGCCAGTCGCGACGCACCCACCCTACGACACGGTGGTCTCACGAGCGCGGTCACGCGTCGCCTTCGTCCCGGTGCCGCGTGTCACCCTCCCGACGGATGTTCACCCAGCCCGTACGGTCGCACACCGGCACGCCGGTCGCTCAGCCGACACCACCGCCCTCGAAGCGGCGGGTGGGTCGCACGCGGTTACCCGAAAGTAAGGTGCCCTTGTTAGCGCCTAGCGGTTAACAAGGTGCCCTTGCTTGCATCGGTCGGCGGCTGCGCGGTGGAGGTGCTGGCACCTCGACGTTGTCGTCAAGCCTTCGTGCGTTGCTCCAGTTCTGCCCGGGTCCGCGCGATCTCCTCCGCCAGCAGGGGCTCGTCCGGCGGTGCGAGTTTGTACTCGGCGGCGAGTACCAGGTTCGCCAGTCCCTCCAGGCATAAACGGGCCTCGTCGGCGCCCTTCTCCGCACACAGGATCGGGCCGACCGGCGGATTCTCGCCGGGCATGCTTCAGTTCTCACGCGCGTAGTTGAGGTACGGGCGCAGACATCGGTGTAGCCGAATCGGCCGATTTTCAGGTCCACGAGGACGAGGCATCGCAGACGGCGGTTGAACAGGACCAGGTCGACCCGGAACCACGAGTCGTCGATGCGCAGTCGGCGCTGCCGGGGCGATAAACGCGAAACCGCCGCCGAGTTCGAGCAGGAAGTCCGCCAAGTGGGTGAGTAGCGCGTCCTCGAGGTCGGATTCGGAGTACTTGTCCTTGAGGCCGAGGAACTCGAGCACGAACGGGTCCTTGATCTCCTGCTCGGGCCTGACCTGGTCGGTGACGACAGACTCGGCACCATGACTGGGCAGAGCGGCCTTGTCGCGCGAGAGCGCGGTCCGCTCAGAGAACTGTGACCCGATCTGCCGATCGAGTTGGCGTACCGTCCACCCATTGCGTAGCGCCTCGGTCTCGTAGAGGTCCCGAGCCTGGGGTTCTTCACGGACATCAACCGTACGTAGGCCGACAGGGCAGCGGGAACAGCTTCACGAGCACCACGGGGTCCACGACGCGGAGGGTGGAGGCTGGGCCGAGCGCGACACGCGGCCCAGAAGTCAGCTCGGCCGGGTCAGATCTTCCAGACACTGTCTGGAAGATCTTCTCGGGTGGCCAGATCGGGCGGAACTGGCGCATCTGGTAGAGATTCTGCATCCCGAAGCCGCGCCCGAATCGGGCCGTGAGGTCGGTGGCCAACCGCCGGAGGAGCGCTTGGCCGTACTCTGCGCGATCCCGACCACGCTGCTCGTGCTCCACGATGCGGTGGCCGATCTGCCAGTAGGTCGCCGTCATGACCGTGTTGACGGTGCGGGCCGCCGCCGACCGCGCCTCGTTGAGGGTGGCGACGATCTCCGTCAAGATCTCGTCGTATGCAGGTGCCGTCATCTCCGTTCCTCCCCGTGTGGCGACTGGAGAATCCCCGGGGGCACGGAGATCGCCACACTCGCCCGCCACCGACCGTACCGGCGGCCGACATCGACACAGGTCACGCCACGCCGTTCCCCGGGCGCATGTGTCGATGCCGTACGGGTCGGGCGGAACTCAGTCCGGGACGCGGCGGTAGGCGCCGTCGCTGGCGGAGGTGGCCATCGAGGCGTAGGCCCGCAGCGCCGCCGAGATCGGGCGATCGCGATCGATGGGGGTCCACGGCCGGTCGCGCTTCTCCTGGGCGATGCGGCGGGCGTCGAGCACGTCGGGCGCCACACACAGTTCGATGCGCCGGTTCGGGATGTCGATCTCGATGACGTCGCCGTCCTCGACCAGCCCGATCAGACCACCGCCGGCCGCCTCGGGTGAGACGTGGCCGATCGACAGGCCGCTGGTGCCGCCCGAGAAGCGCCCGTCGGTGATGAGGGCGCACGCCTTGCCCAACCCCCGGCCCTTGAGGAAGGACGTGGGGTAGAGCATCTCCTGCATGCCCGGTCCGCCGCGCGGACCCTCGTACCGCACCACCACGACGTCGCCGGCCTTGACCTCACCCGACAGGATTCCCTCCACTGTGGACTCCTGGGATTCGAAGACCCGGGCCGGGCCGCGGAAGGTGAGGTTCTCCTCGCTCACCCCGGCGGTCTTGACCACGCAGCCGTCGGGCGCGAGGTTGCCGTAGAGGATCGCCAGGCCGCCGTCCACGGTGTAGGCGTGCGCGACGTCGCGGATGCACCCCTGCGCGGCGTCCGTGTCCAGTGTGGACCACCGGTTGGTGGTGGAGAACGGCTCGGTGGTGCGGACTCCGCCGGGCGCGGCGTGGAAGAGTTCCACCGCCTGCGGGGAAGCGGACCCACCCCGCACGTCCCACTCCGCCAGCCAGCTGTCCAGTGTGGACGAATGCACGGCGTGCACGTCCCGGCGCAGCAGGCCCGCGCGGTTCAGCTCGCCGAGGATGGCCGGAATGCCGCCGGCCCGGTGCACGTCCTCCATGTGGTACTTGGGGGTGTTGGGCGCGACCTTCGCCAGGCACGGCACCCGCCGCGAGATCGCGTCGATGTCGGCCATCGTGAAGTCCACCTCGGCCTCGCGGGCGGCGGCGAGCAGGTGCAGCACCGTGTTGGTCGAACCGCCCATCGCCACGTCGAGCGCGACCGCGTTCTCGAAGGCGGCGCGGGTGACGATCGAGCGCGGCAGCACCGAGTCGTCGCCCTGCTCGTAGTGGCGGCGGGCCAGGTCCATGACCGTACGGCCGGCCTGCTCGAACAGTTCGCGCCGAGCCGCGTGGGTGGCCAGCGTCGAGCCGTTGCCGGGCAGCGCGAGGCCGATCGCCTCGGTGAGACAGTTCATCGAGTTGGCCGTGAACATGCCCGAGCACGATCCACAGGTGGGGCAGGCCGAGCGCTCGATGACGCCGAGCTGTTCGTCGGAGACCGCGTCGTTCGCGGAGGCGATCATCGCGTCGATGAGGTCCAACTTGCTGTGCACGATGCCCTCGATCGCCACCGTCTTGCCGGCCTCCATCGGGCCGCCGGAGACGAAGACGGTGGGGATGTTCAGTCGCAGCGCGGCGAGCAGCATGCCCGGGGTGATCTTGTCGCAGTTGGAGATGCAGACCAGCGCGTCGGCCCGGTGGGCCTCGACCATGTACTCGACCGCGTCGGCGATCAGCTCCCGGCTGGGCAGCGAGTAGAGCATGCCGGCGTGGCCCATGGCGATGCCGTCGTCGACCGCGATGGTGTTGAACTCCCGCCCGACGCCGCCCGCCTGCGCGACGGACTCGGCCACCAGCGCGCCGAGATCGCGCAGATGCACGTGGCCGGGCACGAACTGGGTGAAGGAGTTCGCGATGGCCACGATCGGCTTGCCGAAGTCGCTGTCAGTCATGCCGGTGGCGCGCCACAGCGCCCGGGCGCCGGCCATGTTGCGGCCCTCGGTCGAGGTGGCCGAGCGCAGCGGGCGCGGGCTGCCGGTCGCGCGTGTGCCCGCCGTCGCCGTCTTGGTGCCCGTACGGCTTGAGGCGCCCGTACGGCGTGACGTGCCCGTACGGGCCTTGGCCGGCGACGGGGAGTCGGCGGCAGTGGTCTTCTTCACGGCGGGTGCGGCCTTGGTCGTGGCCTTCTTGGCAGCCTTGCGGGGAGACGGAGCGTCGGGCATTGCCCCAGTGTGCTCCCGCCCGTGGGTGTCGCAAAGGCCGGCCCGTCTGTGGTGTCCGGCTGGTGGGACGGCCGGCGTTACCGATTCGTGATGTGTGCGTGAACCAACATGTGAGACGGGTTGACTCGGCACCTGGGAATGGTGCACGCTGTGCCCATGCCGTTCCACCGGTCGGTGCGAGTACTTCTCACCTAGCGCGTCGCGGAGACACCTGCGACGCGCGAGCCCACGTGCCCTGCACGGGGGCTCTTTTGTTGTCTGCCCCCGCCGACCCGGCTCACCACGAGAGGCAAAGAAGGCGCGCAAGCCATGACCAAGCCGCAGGACAACCCGAGCCCGACCAAGCAACCCAGCCCGTTGACCGTCGCTGCCGGCGCCAAGCCCCACGCCGTAGCCCCGAAGACGCCCCCGGCCAAGGCTGTCGTCGCCGAGCCCGTCACGGGTGCCCAGTCGCTCGTCCGCTCGCTCGAGGCCCTCGGCGTGGACGTGATGTTCGGCATTCCGGGCGGGGCGATCCTGCCGGCCTACGACCCGATCTTCGACTCGAAGGTGCGTCACATCCTGGTGCGCCACGAGCAGGGCGCGGGCCACGCGGCGACCGGCTATGCCCAGGCGACCGGCAAGGTCGGGGTCTGCGTGGCGACCAGCGGCCCGGGCGCGACCAACCTGGTCACCCCGATCGCCGACGCCTACATGGACTCGGTGCCGATCGTGGCCATCACCGGCCAGGTCTCCCGCTCGGCGATCGGCACGGACGCCTTCCAGGAAGCCGACATCCAGGGCATCACGCTGCCGATCACCAAGCACAACTTCCTCGTCACCCGCCCGGAGGACGTGCCGCGCATCCTGGCCGAGGCGTTCCACCTGGCGAGCACGGGACGACCGGGCCCGGTGCTCGTGGACATCCCCAAGGACGTGCTGCAGGGCCGCACCGAGTTCACCTGGCCGCCCACCCTGGAACTGCCCGGCTACCGCCCGACCCTGCAGCCGCACGGCAAGCAGATCCGGGAGGCCGCGAAGCTGATCGCCATGGCCCGCCGGCCGGTGCTCTACGTCGGCGGCGGGGTTCTCAAGGCGCAGGCGTCCGCGGTGCTGCGTCAGCTCGCCGAGCTGACCGGCGCGCCCGTGGTGACCACGCTGATGGCGCGGGGCGCGTTCCCCGACAGCCACCGCCAGCACCTGGGCATGCCCGGCATGCACGGCTCGGTCGCCGCGGTCTTCGCGCTGCAGAAGGCCGATCTGCTGGTGGCCCTCGGGGCGCGCTTCGACGACCGGGTCACCGGTCAGCTGTCGACCTTCGCGCCCGGCGCGGCGGTCGTGCACGCGGACATCGACCCGGCCGAGATCGGCAAGAACCGCGCCGCCGACGTGCCGATCGTCGGGGACGCCAAGTACGTCATCGAGGAGCTGATCGGGGCGGTCACGGCCGAGCACAAGGCCGGCCACCGGGCCGATCTGGCCGACTGGTGGCGCCAGCTGGACGACATCCGTTCGCGCTACCCGCTGGGCTGGGAGGAGCCGCCGGACGGCACGCTCGCGCCGCAGTACGTCATCAAGCGGCTCGGGGAGATCGTCGGTCCGGACGCGATCTACGTCGCGGGCGTGGGCCAGCACCAGATGTGGGCCTCGCAGTTCATCTCCTACGAGAAGCCGGGCACGTGGCTCAACTCCGGCGGTGCCGGCACGATGGGCTATGCCGTGCCCGCCGCGATGGGCGCCAAGGTCGGCCGGCCCGACGCGGTCGTCTGGGCCATCGATGGTGATGGTTGCTTCCAGATGACCAACCAGGAGCTGGCCACCTGCGCGCTGGAGGGCATCCCGATCAAGGTCGCCATCATCAACAACGGCAACCTCGGCATGGTGCGTCAGTGGCAGACGCTGTTCTACAACGAGCGTTACTCCAACACCGACCTGGGCACGCACAAGCACCGCATCCCCGACTTCGTGAAGCTCGCCGAGGCGCTGGGCTGCACGGGCCTGCGCTGCGAGACGGCCGCCGACGTCGACGGCACCATCGAGACCGCCATGAAGATCAACGACGGCCCGGTCGTGGTCGACTTCGTGGTCGGCAAGGACGCCATGGTCTGGCCCATGGTGGCCGCCGGCACCAGCAACGATGAGATCCAGTTCGCCCGCGGCGTGCGCCCGGCCTTCGACGACGACGACATTTAGGTGCAAGGAAGGTGCCCTTGTTAGCGCCCAGGCGCTAACAAGGGCACCTTCCTCACCCCGAGGAGGATGCAACAACATGGCCAAGCACACCCTCTCCGTGCTCGTGGAGAACAAGCCGGGCGTTCTGGCACGCGTCGCCGGACTCTTCTCCCGGCGAGGGTTCAACATCGACTCACTGGCGGTCGGGGAGACCGAGCACCCGGAGGTGTCCCGCATCACGATCGTCGTCAACGCCGAGGAGTCGCCGCTGGAGCAGGTCACCAAGCAACTCAACAAGCTCGTGAACGTGTTGAAGATCGTCGAGCTGGAGCCCAGCGCCTCGGTGCAGCGTGAACTGCTGCTCGTCAAGGTCCGCGCCGACCGTCCACAAAGGTCACAGGTGCTGGAGACGGTGCAGATGTTCCGGGCGCGGGTGGTCGACGTGTCACCGGACGCGCTCACCATCGAGGCGACCGGTACGGCGGAGAAGCTCGACGCCCTGCTGCGTGATCTCGAACCGTTCGGCATCAAGGAGATGGTCCAGTCGGGCATGGTGGCGATCGGGCGGGGTTCCCGGTCCATCACCGCGCCCGTGCTCCGGGCTGCCTCGTAAGCTCTTGCCCATCGCTGTTTCCCAAGGAAGGTTCGCACCACCATGACCGCTGAGGTTTTCTACGACGACGACGCCGACTTGTCGGTGATCCAGGGCCGCAAGGTCGCGGTCATCGGGTACGGCAGCCAGGGTCACGCGCACGCGCTGTCCCTGCGGGACTCCGGGGTCGACGTGCGCATCGGCCTGCCCGCCGGCAGCAAGAGCCGCGCGAAGGCGGAGGAGCAGGGTCTGCGGGTGGTCACGCCCGCCGAGGCGGCGGCCGAGGCTGACGTCATCATGGTGCTCGCGCCCGACACGGCGCAGCGCAAGATCTACGCCGAGGACATCGCCCCGTCGCTGACTGCCGGCAAGGCGCTCTTCTTTGGGCACGGCCTCAACATCCGCTTCAACCTCATCACGCCTCCGTCCGATGTGGACGTCGCCATGGTGGCGCCGAAGGGCCCGGGCCACCTGGTGCGCCGCCAGTTCGTGGACGGCAAGGGCGTGCCGGTGCTCGTCGCCGTCGAGCAGGACGCGACCGGTGGTGCGTTCGCGCTCGCCCTCTCCTACGCCAAGGCGATCGGTGGCACCCGGGCCGGTGCCATCAAGACCACCTTCAAGGAGGAGACCGAGACCGACCTCTTCGGTGAGCAGGCGGTGCTCTGCGGCGGTGCCTCGGCGCTGGTGCAGGCCGGTTTCGAGGTGCTCACCGAGGCCGGGTACGCCCCCGAGATCGCCTACTTCGAGTGCCTGCACGAGCTCAAGCTCATCGTGGACCTCATGTACGAGGGCGGCATCGCGCGCATGCGCTACTCGGTCTCCGACACCGCCGAGTATGGCGACTACTCCCGGGGTCCGCGCGTCATCAACGCCGCGGTCAAGGAGGAGATGCGCAAGATCCTCAGTGAGATCCAGAGTGGCGAGTTCGCCCGCGAGTGGATCGCCGAGGACGACAACGGTCGCCCCAACTTCACCAAGTGGCGTGAGGAGGGCGCCGCCCACCCGATCGAGGAGACCGGCCGCAAGCTGCGCGGCATGATGTCCTGGGTGGACCGCCCGATCACCGAGACCGCCTGAGCCTCCAGCCAGACGGCAGCCTCCGGCCAGGCGGCAACCTCCGGCCAGACGACGATCGCGGGCCGCGGCGATGGGTTGGACCATCGCCGCGGCCCGCGGTCATCGCAGCGGGGGGAAGGTCAGCGCGACGAGCGCGCCACCCAGTGGGCCACGCCCGAGGCGCATCGTGCCGCCCGCGGCCTGGGCGGTGCGGCGGGCGATGTCCAGGCCCAGGCCGGTCGAGCCGACGGATGGCTGATCGACGACGCCTGGTGCGGCGAACCCCGGACCCGCGTCGTGCACCGTGACGCCGGCCCATTCTCCGGCCGCCCGCACCGACACGGCGAAGGGCGTGCCGTCCGGAGTGTGGCTGAAGACGTTGCCCAGCAAGGCATCCAGTGCGGCGGCCAGGTCCTGGGTGGGCACCGGCACGGGCACGGGTCCCGCCGGCAGGCGCAGGTCGACGGACCGGCCCGACTCCTCGGCCAGCGCGGACCAGAACGCCACCCGGTCGGCCACCGTCGCCGTCAGGTCAGCCACCGGATGTACGCCTTCGCGTACGGGCCGGCGTGCCGTGCGGATGAGTTCGTCCACCTCGCGGGTGAGCGAGTCGACATCGGCGGCGAGACGTTGCTGCTCCTGCGGGTCGCGGATCGTGTCGACATCCAGGCGCAGCGCGGTCAGCGGGGTGCGCAGGCGGTGCGCCAGGTCGGCCACCTCGGCCCGTTCGGCCCGCAGCAGGTCGTCGATGCGGGCGGCCAGGCGGTTGAGTTCGGCACCGACCCGGCGGACCTCGGCCGGGCCGGCCGGTGTCACCCGTACCATGGGATCTCCGGCGGCGAGCCGGTCCGCGGTGGCGGCGAGCGCGGTGACGGAGCCGACCAGCCGGCGGCCGAGCCGGTCGGCGAGCAGCAGGCTCAACCCGACGAGCGTGAGCCCCACGGTGGCGAGCAGCAACCAGTTCCGCCAAACTCCACTGTGGAGGGTCTGGTCGGGCACGAACACGCGGATCACGGCGATCCCGTCGGCCCGGCCCTCGACCGGCACGAGCACCTCGACCCCGCCGGCTGCCTGCGCGGTGAACGCGTGGCCGCGACTGGCCAGGTCCACCGCCGGTCCCCGAACGGCGTCGGCGCCCACCTGGGTGCCGTCCCCGTAGAAGACCGTCAATGATCCTGTGTCGTCCTGGGGTACGCGGCCCAACGCGACGAGCGCGGCCGCCGCCTGGGCGCGGGTGGTGGCGTCGGCGATCGCGCGTTGTTCGGCGGTGTTGCGCAGCACGATGCCCAGCGGCGCCAGGAACGCGGCGAGGATGACCGCCGTGGTCGCGGCCACGAGCAGGTTGACCTGTGCCCGCACGCCCAGAGGCGTGGCCGCGGCACGCGCGCCCGCGCCGCCCGCGCCGATGCCGTGCTGTGCTCCAGTCACGGCGCCTCCAGCCGGACGCCGACTCCCCGCACCGTGTGCAGCAACCGTGGCTGATCGGCGGATTCGCCGAGCTTGCGGCGCAACCAGGACAGGTGCACGTCGACGGTCTTGTCGGCCGACCCGTACGGCTGCCGCCACACCTCGGCGAGCAGCTCCCGTTTCGTCACCACCGTGCCGGCCCGCTGCCCGAGGTAGGCGAGCAGGTCGAACTCGCGGGGGGTGAGGTCGAGCGGGCGACCGTCCACTGTGGCCGTTCGTGCCGCCGCGTCGATGACGAGCGGGCCCACGACGAGCGGCGCGTGCGCGTTGCCACCGCCCTGCGATCGGCGCAGCACGGCCCGGATGCGGGCGTCGAGCTGCCCGGCGCCGAAGGGCTTGACCAGATAGTCGTCCGCCCCGGCGTCCAGGGCGCGCACGATCTCGTCCTCCTCCTCGCGAGCCGTGGCCACGATGACCGGCACGGCGCTGACCGCACGGAGCATGCGCAGCATCGCGTGGCCGTCCACGTCGGGCAGGCCGAGGTCGAGCAGGACGAGATCGGGTCGGTCCCGTACGGCCTGGTCGAGGCCGGCCAGCGCGGTCGCCGCCCAGCTCGTCGCGTAGTCGCGGTCGGCCAACGCACGCAGCAGCGCCGAACGCACCTGCGGCTCGTCCTCCACCACCAAGATGTGCGGCATGGCCGGCACGCTACTGCCCGGACCGCACCCGTTGCCCGTCCGGCACGGAGCGGTCGAGAATCCTTGGTGCACGCTTAGCGTGGCCTTAACCCGCGCGGCGGCAGGCTTACCGGCATGAAGACCCACACGATGCGATGGGCGGCGCTGATCGCGGGCGCCGTCGCCGTGACCGCCACCGCGACCGCGCTGGTGACGGCGTCCCTGCTGGCCGGCGACCAGCCGCTGACCGTGACGCAGGTGGACCAGCAGCTCGGCCAGGCCCCGACCGGCTCGGCCACCCCCGGGGAGCCGACGCCGGCGACGTCCGGTACCGCCGCGACGGCGGCGGGCGACCTCGTCTACGCCACGACACCGGGAACGGTGGTGGCGCGTTGCGAGGGGAGTCTGGCGACGCTGGTGAGTTGGAGCCCGAACCCGGGGTTCCGGGCCGACGACCCGGTGCGGGGACCCGCGGCAGCGGCGAGCATCCGGTTCGAGAGCGACGTCGCCGACGACTATCTCGTGACGATCACCTGCGACCAGGGGCAGCCGGTGGGGCAGCTCAGCGCCGATCCCGACGACCACGGCGGGCGGGACAAGCGGGGGCGCGGCGGGTCGGGTTCGGGGTGACGCGTTCAGGTGCGCGGCGCCCGCCGAACGGCTAACCTGCCCGCACACGGCAGTGGCACGGGGGCCCGGGGCGACTGGCGACGACGGGCGCCCAGAATCGGGCGAACCATGACAATGTGCCGAGACTCAGACGCACGGTCGTCATACTTTCGTGAATTCCCGTCGCTAGCCTCCCGCCCATGCGTCTGGAGCGTCCGCACCGGACCGAGCGCTTCGGCGCGGTCCGTATCCGCGAGTTGCAGCGGGTGATCGAGATCGACTCGTCCTCGTCCACGGGGGCGTCGGAGGAGCTCGATCCGACCTGCAGCGTGTCGGCCGAGGCGATGCGAGACATCGAGGCCGACCTGGTCGTCGTCGTGCCCTGCATGAACGAGACCCGCAAGGTGATCGAGGGCGTGCTCTCCGGGATCCCCCATGAGTGCCTCATCGTGCTCGTCTCGAACAGCTCCCGGCACCCGGTCGACCGGTACGAGATGGAGGTCGAGGCGCTCGAACAGTTCTGCCGGCTGGCGCAGCGGCCCGCGCTCGCCGTGCATCAGCGCGATCCAGGCCTGGCCGCCGCGTTCAAGGCGGCGGGCATGCCGGAGCTCATCGACGGCGACGGTCTGGTGCGCGCCGGCAAGGGCGAGGCGATGCTGATCGGCCTTGCGCTGGCCAGCCTCAGCGGGCGCCGGTACGTCGGCTACGTCGACGCCGACAACTACGTGCCGGGGGCGGTCACCGAATACTGCAAGGCCTATGCGGCGGGCCTGCATCAGGCGCAGACCCCTTACCGCATGGTCCGCATCTGTTGGGGCTCCAAGCCGAAACTGCGCGATGGCCGGGTGTTCTTCAGCCGCCGGGGACGCAGTTCCGAGGTGACGAATCGTTTTCTCAACCGGCTGCTCGCCGAGTATTCGGGTTTCGGTACCGAGGTGATCGTCACGGGCAATGCTGGCGAGCACGCCATGAGCATCGAGCTGGCGCTGCGGCTGCGCCTGGCCGGTGGCTTTGCCGTCGAGCCGTTCCATTTCATCAATATGTTCGAACAGTACGGCGGCCTGCTCGACGACGGCGATCTGGATGTCATGGCCCAGTCGGTGCAGATCCATCAGATCGAGACACGCAATCCGCACTTCCACGACGACAAGGGCGAGGACCACGTGCAGGGCATGCGCATGCAGGCGCTCAACGTGCTGTTCCACTCGCCCATCTGTCCGCCGGCCGTGCGCGACGACATCCGCGAGTTCCTGGTCGCCGAGGGCGCGATCGAGGCCGGCGCCGAGCCGCCGCAGGAGCGCGTCTATCCGCCGGTCAGCATGCTGGCCCGGGACATCTTCTTCGACGAACTCCTCGCGGAGGCGCGCAGTTTCCGTCAGGTCTGGCGGCGGTTGCCGGCGGGCGTGCGGGCGGAACCTCCGATCTGGCGGGAACTCACCGAAATCCACTCCGGCGATTGAGTCCGCGTCCCGCATCTGTCTGTTCGATGGAATATGGCGGACGGCCAGCGGATGCGATAGCGGTGCCCGTCGTACCAGGATCGGCGGTCATGCAGTTCTGTGACCAGTGCGGCACCGCCTTTGTCGAGAACGCGAGATTCTGCACCGCCTGCGGTGCACCACGGCGCGAGCCGGCGTCGTCCGCGTCGATTCCGCCGGCCGCGGCGTTGTCCGCGCCCATGCCGGCCCCGGTTTCGGCGTCGCCGGCCGCGTGGCCTTCGGGTGGGGGCGTTCCCGCGTCGCCGGGGGCGGGCTCGCCCGCGACGGCGCCACGGCCGCAGGCGGGCATCACCGCAGGCCTGGTCGCCGCCGGCCTCGTCGTCGGTTCGCTGGTACTCGGGTTCGGGGTCGACCTGCTGCCGGAAGACTTCTGGTACGACGTCGTCTACAGCAACCCGGTCACGAGGATCCTGTGGCCCTGGTTCCTCCGGCTCCTGCCCTGGGCACTGGCGGGCGGCGCCGCGGCGCTGCACCTCCGTCCGTCGAGAAACCGGATCCTGGCAGCGGCCACCCTGCTCGGCGGGCCGACGCTGCTCGTCGCGATCCTCGGGTCAGACGCGACGGGCTTCCTGCTCGGCCGCTGGTACCGCGACGACCTCGTTCCTTCGTCGCCGACGGCCGCGGCCGGCGCGCTGGCCGGTTGGCTGGTGCTGCGGGGCCGGTCCGGTCCGCGACTGCTCTTGGCGCTGATCCCGCTGGTGGCCGGGCTCCTGCTGACTGCGGGTCACGCCCCCTTCCCGTTCGTCCTGTCCGTGGTGACGGTGGTGGGTGTGGCCTGGCTCGCGGCGATCGGGACCGGCCCCCGACCATCCGCCACCGCCGCGCCGGCCGCGGCAACGGTCGCCGGGCCGGCGTTCCAGGTGCTCTACACGGAGCAGGGGGAGCGGGTGCTGCTGCCGGCCGCGCCGGCACCGACCAAGACGAACGGGGCCGCGATCGCCTCGCTGGTGCTGGGCCTGGCGGGTGGCTGGATCACCTTGGGCCTGCCGGCGATCATCACGGGCCACGTGGCGCGCCGGCAGATCCGCGAGCGTGGCGAGTCGGGCGACGGGCTGGCGATCACGGGCCTGGTGTTCGGCTACCTGACCCTCGCCTTCGACCTGTTCATCGCCTTGCTCCTCGTCGCGAACAGCTAGCCACGGAGGAGCCACGCCGTGGGGTCCAGATCGTGGGAGTCGTGTACCGCCTACTAGGATGGGGCGCGTAACGTACCGGGTGAATCGGACCGCCCCTCAGGGCGTCGCGGTCCGCTCCGGTCCCAGGTGTACAGCACAATCAGGCGGTGGGCGTGGCCACGAAGGCGAAGGCGACCAAGAGCACCAAGGCGAAGAAGGTCGCCAACATCGCGGTGGTGCGTGGTGACGGCATCGGCACCGAGGTCGTCGGACAGGGCCTGAAGGTCCTCGACGCCGTGCTCCCCGGCTGCCAGCTCACCGAGTACGACCTCGGCGCGGCGCGTTACAACCGTACGGGCGAGGTGCTGCCCGACAGCGTCGCGGCGGAGTTGGCCGGCCACGACGCGATCCTGCTCGGCGCCGTCGGCGACCCGAGCGTGCCGCCGGGCGTGCTGGAGCGCGGGCTGCTGTTGAAGATGCGCTTCGACTTCGACCAGTACGTGAACCTGCGCCCGGCTCGCCTGTGGCCCGGCACGACCGGCCCGCTGGCGAACGTCAAGGCCGGCGAGATCGACTTCGTCGTGGTCCGTGAGGGCACCGAGGGTCTCTACACCGGCGCCGGCGGCACGATGCATCGCGACACCCCGGCCGAGGTGGCGACCGAGGAGAGCCTCAACACCCGCCACGGCGTGGAGCGGGTCATCCGCGACGCGTTCACCCGGGCCAGCGCGCGCGAGCGTCGCAAGGTCACCCTGGTCCACAAGACGAACGTGCTGACCCACGCGGGTGGGCTGTGGAGCCGGACCTTCGCCGCCGTCGCGAAGGACTTCCCGGACGTCACGACCGAGTACCAGCACGTCGACGCGGCCGCCATGTTCCTGGTGACGAACCCCCAGCGGTACGACGTGATCGTGACCGACAACCTCTTCGGTGACATCCTCACCGACGTGGCCGCCGCGGTCACCGGCGGCATCGGGCTGGCGGCGAGCGGGAGCATCAACCCCGACCGGAGCTACCCGTCCATGTTCGAGCCTGTACATGGCTCCGCGCCCGACATCGCGGGCCAGGGAGTGGCCGATCCGGTAGCCGCCGTACTCTCGGTGGCGATCATGCTCGATCACCTCGGTCACCCCGAGGCGGCCCGGCGCGTGGAGCGTGCGGTCGCGACCGAACTGTCCGGCCGCACCCCGGGCCAGCCGATCCGCACCGACGAGGTCGGCGACCGCCTGGCCTCGCTCGCCAGCTGACACCCCCGCGATCACGCGGTTCGGGCTCGCTGGCGCATAGCTACTTAACGCCCGTTCGGGTAGGTTGTGGAGTGGACCTGCGCGTCCGCCGCACCCCCGGAACGTACGGGCATTCATTTAATTCTTTGGAGGTAAGCGCGAGATGGCCGGCGGTGAACGACTCTTCGATGTTCGACCCACCCGCAAGCCGGTATCCGCCGAGGAGCGGGCCGCGCTGCTGGTCAACCCGGGATTTGGCCGGGTCTTCACCGATCACATGGTGACCATCCGCTACGCCGACGGCAAGGGGTGGTACGACGCACGGGTCGAGGCGCGCAAACCGATCCCGCTCGACCCGGCGACCGCGGTGCTGCACTACGCGCAGGAGATCTTCGAGGGGCTCAAGGCCTATCGGGTGGCCGACGGCGGCATCACGATGTTCCGGCCGGACGCCAACGCGCGGCGCTTCCGGGAGTCGGCGGTGCGGATGGCGATGCCCGAGCTGCCGGAGGAGTACTTCCTCGGATCGCTGGACGAGCTCGTGCGCATCGACCAGGAGTGGGTGCCCGAGGACCCCGAAGGCTCGCTCTACCTGCGGCCGTTCATGTTCGCCAGTGAGGCGTTCCTCGGCGTCAAGCCGGCCTCCGAATATCTCTATGTGCTGATCGCGTCGCCGGTGGGCTCCTACTTCAAGGGGGGCGCCAAGCCGGTCTCGCTGTGGGTCTCCACCGACTACACGCGGGCGGCGCCGGGCGGCACCGGGGCGGCGAAGGTCGGCGGCAACTACGCGGCGAGTCTGGCCGCGCAGGCCGAGGCGATCGAGCACGGCTGCGACCAGGTGGTCTTCCTCGACGCCCGGAAGATGAAGTTCATCGAGGAACTTGGCGGCATGAATGTCTTCTTCGTGTACGCCGACGGGCACCTGGTGACGCCACCGTTGGGTGGCACGATCCTGCCCGGCATCACCCGGGACTCGATCATCACGCTGGCCCGCGCGGCCGGCCGGACCGTGGAGGAGCGGCCGGTCTCGTTCGCGGAGTGGCGGCAGGGGGTGGCCAGCGGCGAGATCGTCGAGGCCTTCGCCTGCGGCACGGCCGCGGTGATCACCATGATCGGCACGGTGCGTTTCGCGGGCGGCGAGTTCACGATGCCCAACGGTGGCAAGGGCAAGGTCGCCACGTCACTGCGCCGGTCGCTGGTGGACATCCAGCGGGGCCGGGTCAAGGACAAGTACGGCTGGATCCACCGCGTCCCGCTGAGCTGATGTATACAGGGCCGCCAGCCACCCCGGCGGCCCTGATCGCCGCCTGGATTGGTGTCTACTGTGGACGCCAGTCGTCGACGAGCGGCCAGCGCTCGGTTCCCGTGGCCTGGCCGGCGATGCGAGCTGCGTGGGGTGGGCGCTTCTCGTCGCTGGGGCGGCTGGAGAATCCCACAGGTCAAGAATCACACGTGCGGGTCTGGACTCTTCCGCAGGCGTCCCGGGTGCGCGCATCATCGAGGGCGGCGCCGCCCCATCCCCGGGAGCGTCGCCACCAGTGGAGAGGACGACGACGTGAAACTCAGCGCCCCGCTTTCGTACGCCGACAATCCACAAGCGACGGTCGCGCAGGCCGTCGAGTGGGAGCGCGCCGGGGTTGACATCCTCTGGGTGGCCGAGGCGTACGGCTTCGACTCCCCGACGCTCATGGGCTACCTGGCGGCCAAGACCGAGCGGGCACTCATCGGCTCGTCCATCCTGCCGATCTATTCGCGCACGCCGGCCCTGCTGGCGCAGACCGCTGCCGGCCTCGACGCCGTCTCCAACGGCCGGGCGATCCTCGGCCTCGGCGCCTCCGGCCCACAGGTCATCGAGGGCTGGCACGGTGTGCCCTACGACAAGCCGCTGGGCCGCACCCGCGAGATCGTGGAGATCTGCCGCAAGGTGTGGCGGCGGGAGGTGCTGACCCACGAGGGTCTCTATCCGATTCCGCTGCCGCCCGGTCAGGGCACCGGACTGGGCAAGCCCCTGAAGATGATCACGCACCCGGTGCGCTCCCGCATCCCGATCTACCTCGCCGCGCTGGGCGACCAGAACGTGCGTCTCGCGGCCGAGATCGCCGACGGCTGGATGCCGTTCCTGTTCATCCCGGAGCGGGCCGAGGCGGTCTGGGGAGCCGCGCTCGCCGCCGGGAAGGCCAAGCGCTCGGACGAGCTCGGCCCGCTGGAGGTCGTCGCCGGCGGCCCGCTCGCGATCGGCGACGGCATCGAGAGCCTGCGCGATCTCGCGCGACCGATGATGGCGCTCTACATCGGCGGCATGGGGGCGCGCGGCCGCAACTTCTACAACGAACTCGCCCGCCGGTACGGCTACGAGGCCGAGGCCGAGCTGATCCAGGACCTCTACCTCTCCGGGCGCAAGGAGGAGGCCGCCGCGGCGATCCCGGCCGAGTTCGTCGAGCTCACCAGCCTCATCGGTTCGGCCGCGTTCGTCCGGGAGCGGGTCGAGGCGTTCCGCGCGGCCGGGGTGACGATCCTGAACGTGATGCCCGTCGGGCCCGACCCGGCGGCCGATCTGGCGGCCGTGCGCGACCTGATCGGGTGATCGTGGTGCGCGGGCCGGTCGGGTCGTCGGGTGCGGCCCGCTCGACGACCCGGCCGCATCGGCTGCGCATCGGCATTACCTGGAGGCGTCGGCTCCCAGCAGCGTCAGTGCGAGGTCGGTGACCACGTGGTCCGCGCCGCGGCCACGGTCGAAGCGGAAGTGCCGGCCAAGGTCATTGATGAGATTCAACGCTGCGTGGGCCAGGATCCGGCACTGCGTGCTGGCGAGATCGGGGCGGCATACCGCGAGGATCCGTACCCACTCCTCGACGTGCAACCGCTGCGCCTTGCGCAGCTCGTGGCGGTCCGCCTCGGGCAGGTTGTTGTTCTCGACCTGGTAGACCGTGACCAGGTCGCTCTCGTCGAACACCATGTCCACATAGGAGTCGACGAGGCGGTGCAGTGCCTCCTGGGGCGAGGCGGCCTCGGCCAGTGCCGTGGCGGTCGTGGCGCTGATCCGGTCGGCGGCCCGGAAGTAGACCGCGGCGAGCAGTTCCGCCTTGCCGGCGAAGTGGCGGTAGAGGCTGGAGGCGCGGGTGCCCGCGGCGGTGGCGATGTCCTCCATCGTCACGCCGTGGTAGCCACGCTCGTGGAACAGCCGCAGGGCCTGAGTCATGATCGTCTCGCGCCGTGGCAGGAGTTCGGCGGCGGCCGGGGCGCGCCGCGGTGTGGTCGGCGGTGAGGGTGCCAGGTTGGCCCGCAGCAGCGACCAGCCGGAGGCGACCAGCAACTCCTCGGCCCGGGCCGGGGCGATGACGGCTCGATGCGTCGACATGCTTCCCATCAGGCTGAGTACGGAGCGGGCCAGCAGCCGGGCCGCGGAAGCGTCCAGTTCGGGGCGCAGGGCGCGTAGCGGTGCGCAGAGACGGTCGAGCAGCAGGCGGCTGTCGTTGCGCAGTTGCTCCCGGTCGGGTGGCTGCAGATAGCGGTCGTCCCACTGGTAGAGCGCACCCACGCGGCGGTGCTGTACGCCGACCTTCGCCAGCGCGGTCAGCAACTCGCCGAGCCGTTCCTCGGGGTCCGTCGTTCCCGTCGGGTCGGTC
>Ga0164243_10004491_pt1 | contig 21845 bp, 17 predicted proteins | sample OricompcompostOP_FD_108781 | JGI IMG/M metagenome (GOLD analysis project Ga0164243, IMG submission 108781) | Organic Plus compost microbial communities from Emeryville, California, USA - Original compost - Organic plus compost (OP) | ecosystem: Engineered > Solid waste > Mixed feedstock >...
CGGCATGATCCAGTTCGCGAAGCCCGCGAACAGCGGCGTCGCGAACATCAGCAGCATGATCGTGCCGTGCATCGTGAACGCCTGGTTGAACTGCTCGTTCGACATGATCTGCAGACCAGGTCGAGCCAGCTCGGCGCGCATGAGCAGCGCCATCACGCCACCGATCACAAAGAACACGAACGACGTGACCAGGTACAGCGTCCCGATCGTCTTGTGGTCGGTGGTGGTGAGCCACTTGACCACGACGTTGCCGGGCTGTCGCCGACGGACCGGCAGTTCGTTCTCATAGGTGCCCGCCTCGGCGGCACCCAAGGGTTCGTTGACGATGCTCACAGGTTTGTCGTCTCCCGGTTCTTCTCGTGGCTCGTCTGCGCGATGCCGGCGGGAACGTAACCGGTCTGCCCCTTCTTCGCGAGGTCCTTGAGGTGCTGCTCGTACCGCTCGGGGGAGACGACCTTCACGTTGAACAGCATCCGGGAGTGGTCGACGCCGCACAGTTCGGCGCACTTGCCCAGGAAGGTGCCCTCACGGTTGGGGGTCACCTCGAAGGCGTTGGTGTGGCCCGGAATGACGTCCTGCTTCATGAGGAACGGCACCACCCAGAAGGAGTGGATGACGTCACGCGAGGTGAGCACGAAGCGGACGGTCTTGCCCTTCGGCAGCCACAGGGTCGGACCCGGGTTGCCCGTCTGCGGGTTCCGGGTGCCGGGGGTGCCGCAGTCGTAGACGCCGCCGGCGTTCGCCGGGAAGTCGTCCTTGTACCGGTCCGGGATGGCGGCCAGTTCCTTGGACTTCTTCGCGTCGCCGGTGGAGCCCTCGACGTCGGCGACCATGTTGAAGCACCAGCTCCACTGGAAGCCGACGACGTTCACGGTGACGTCGGGCTTGTCCTTGAGCTCGAGGAGCTTCGACTCGTCGCGTGCCGTGAAGTAGAACAGCACGGAGACGATGATGAGCGGGACCACGGTGTACAGCGCCTCGATGGGCATGTTGTACCGGGTCTGCGGGGGAACCTCGACCTTCGTCCGGCTGCGCCGGTGGAAGATCGCGCTCCAGATGATCAGACCCCACACCAGCACGCCGACGGCGAGCGCAGCCGCCCAGGAACCCTGCCACAGGGAGAGGATCCGCGGAGCCTCTTCCGTGGTCGGGGTGGGCATACCAAGGCGGGGGAAGTCTTCCCAGTTGTACGAGCAACCGGTGGCTGTCGCCAGGACCAGGCCCGCGGTCATTGCCTGCAGCAGCTTCCGCCGCATCGGGCGCCGCGGCGAGCGGTCGGAGCCGTTGGGACTCACGTAGCGCCTTCCCGAGAGTCTCGCCCGCGCGGTTCGGCTGCGGCCTGGCCTTCTCGCTGGTAGGTCGCCGCCCTGCGTCGGGCAGGGGTTTGGATGTTTATGCGGACCAAACCCTAGCCGACGCCCTCCGGGGGTTCGCGGGGAGGGGTGCCTAGTGGAGCGGGGGGTTCGCTGGATTGGCGGCGGCGGGCCGTCCGGGGCCGGTCGCACGGCCTGCGCGCCCCTGGGAGGCGGGCCGCCGAACGGACGCTCTAGCGTTGCCGTGTGGGCTACTTCGACGCTGCTTCCAGTGTTCCTCTCCACCCCGTCGCCCGGCAGGCCCTCCAGGCCTCGCTCGACGAGGGGTGGGCCGACCCCGCGCGGCTCCACCGGGAGGGCAGGCGGGCGCGGTTGCTGCTCGACGCCGCCCGGGAGGCGGCCGCCGAGGCCGTGGGCTGCCGGCCGGACGAGCTGTCGTTCACGCCGTCCGGGACGCGGGCCGTCCACACCGGTGTCGCCGGTGTGTTGGGCGGGCGGCGGCGGGTCGGACGTCACCTGATCGTGTCAGCCGTCGAACACTCCTGTGTGCTCCATGCGGCTGACGCACACGAAGCCGCGGGGGGTTCGGTCAGTCAGGTGGCGGTGGACCGGAACGGGGCGGTGACCGCGGCCGGCTACCGGGAGGCGCTGCGCCCGGACACCGCGCTGGCGTGTCTGCAGTCCGCCAACCACGAGGTGGGCACCGAGCAGCCGGTGGCCGAGGTGGCCGCCGTGTGCCGGGAGGCCGGGGTTCCGCTGCTGGTGGACGCGGCGCAGTCGCTCGGCTGGGGGCCGGTCGAGGGCGACTGGTCGGTGCTGACGGGCAGCGCCCACAAGTGGGGCGGCCCCTCGGGCGTCGGGCTCCTCGTCGTGCGCAAGGGGGTGCGGTTCGCCGCGCAAGGGCCGGTGGACGAGCGGGAGTCGGGTCGGGCGCCCGGCTTCGAGAACATCCCGGCGATCGTGGCGGCGGCGGCCTCGCTGCGGGCGGTGCGGGCGGAGGCGGCCCAAGAGGCGGTACGGCTGCGGGAGCTGACGGAGCGGATCCGGGCGCGGGTGCCTCGGCTGGTGCCGGACGTGGAGGTGGTCGGCGATCCGGTGCGGCGGCTGCCCGGGATCGTCACCTTCTCCTGTCTCTATGTCGACGGGGAGACATTGCTGCACGAGCTGGACCGGGCCGGGTTCTCCGTGTCGTCCGGTTCGTCCTGTACGAGCAGCACGCTGACGCCCAGCCATGTGCTGAGGGCGATGGGGGTGCTGAGCGAGGGGAACATCCGCGTGTCGCTGCCGTCCGGGGCGGGCGCCGAGGACGTGGAGCGGTTCCTGGAGGTGCTGCCGGGGGCGGTGGCGGGGGTCCGGGAGAAGCTGGACGCGCCGGTCTCGGGGCCGGTGGCCCGGGAGGACGGGGACGACGTGCTGGTCGTGGACTCGCTGGGCAAGCGGTGCCCGATCCCGGTCATCGAGCTCGCCAAGGTCATCGGGCAGGTCCCGGTGGGCGGACTGGTCCGGGTCCTGTCCGACGACGAGGCGGCCCGGCTGGACATCCCGGCGTGGTGCGAGATGCGGGGGCAGGAGTACGTGGGCGAGGAACCGGCGGAACAGGGGACGGCCTACCTGGTCCGCCGGATCGGCTAGGGCGTGTGTGGGCTCAGCCCAGGTGGGCCCGCACCTCTTCGCTCGCGTCGTGGCCGTACGCCTTGGCGAAGCGCTCCATGAAGTGGGCGCGGCGCAGCTGGTACTCCTGCGTGCCGACGGTCTCGATGACGAGCGTCGCCAGCATGCAGCCGACCTGGGCGGCCCGCTCCAGGGAGACGCCCCAGGCCAGACCGGACAGGAAGCCGGCGCGGAAGGCGTCGCCGACACCGGTGGGGTCGGCCTTGCGCTCCTCCTCGGGGCAGCCGACCTCGATCGGGTCCTCGCCCTCCCGCTCGATGCGCACACCGCGCGAGCCGAGCGTGGTGACGCGGTGGCCGACCTTGGACAGGATCTCCTCGTCGCTCCAGCCGGTCTTCGACTCGATGAGGCCCTTCTCGTACTCGTTGGAGAAGAGGTAGGTCGCGCCGTCCAGCAGTATCCGGATCTCGTCGCCGTCCATGCGGGCAATCTGCTGGGAGAAGTCGGCGGCGAAGGGGATCTGCCGGGAGCGGCACTCCTCGGTGTGCCGGAGCATGCCCTCGGGGTCGTCGGCGCCGATCAGGACCAGGTCGAGGCCGCCCACGCGGTCCGCGACGGTCTTCAGCTCGATCAGGCGGGCCTCGCTCATGGCGCCGGTGTAGAAGGAGCCGATCTGGTTGTGGTCGGCGTCCGTGGTGCAGACGAAGCGGGCGGTGTGCAGGGTCTCGGAGATCCGGACCGAGCCGGTGTCGACGCCGTGCCGGTCCAGCCAGGCCCGGTACTCGTCGAAGTCGGAGCCGGCGGCGCCGACCAGGATCGGCTTGGTGCCCAGCTGGCCCATGCCGAAGGCGATGTTCGCGCCCACACCGCCGCGGCGCACGTCCAGGTTGTCGACCAGGAACGACAGCGAGACCGTGTGCAGCTGGTCCGCGACGAACTGGTCGGCGAAGCGACCCGGGAAGGTCATGAGGTGGTCGGTGGCGATGGAGCCGGTGACTGCGATGCGCACGGCGGGGAGTCTCCTGGGGGGAGGTTGGGTTGACAGTCCACGCTACCTTTCGTGACCGGCTCTCTGAAGTGGCCGAAACTACCCGATAGTAGATCTTTCTTCTCGGGCGTCGGGGTGCTTACGGTGCCGCCATGACGAAATTCGAGGTCCGCGCCCCCGCTCCGGCCGACCAGGAGGCCGGCCTGGCGTCCCTGCTCGGCGACTGCGCGCGGATGGCACCTCACTGGGCCGTCCCCGACCGGGTGCTTTCCCGCCCGGTATCCCCTGCACGCATCCACGGGGTCTCGGTGCCGCCGGGGTCGGCACGGCTGCTGGACGCGATGTCCGACTACGGCGACTGACCGGCCGCCGGTCCGCACTCCGCGCCCGGACCGGCGCCCACAGGGGAACCGTGCGCTCCCCCGCTGCGTCCCATCGGCGTCCCCCGTGAAGGGGATGCGGGATACGACCCGACGGATCCGCCTTTGACAGGGCCGGGTCAGGGTCCTTGGGACAGTGCGCAGCCGAAGGAGCGATGCGGTGAACACCGAGCGACCCGAGAACGACGACACGGGTGCCTCCGGCGGTGAGCCGGAGAACTGGGACGCGCCCGGCGCCGGGACCTCACCGGGTGCCTCCGGCGGCCGGCGGGATAACGCGGGCGCGCCCGGCACGGCGAGCGCCTCCGGCGGTCAGCCGGAGGACTCGGGGGCGCCCGGCGCCGGGAACTCGGCCGAGGCCGGGGCTCCGAACGGCGCGGGTGACGGCGAGGAGCGGGCACGGGACGCCGGGGCCGGGGCTTCGGCAGACGACCGGGTGACGGACGCCGAGGATGGGCGACGGGCCGGGACGGCCGGCGCCGATGGGGCGGCCGAGGCCGGGGCTCCGGGAGACGCGGACGGTACCGGCGAGGGTCCAGCGCCCGACACCGGGGACACCGGCGTGGGGACACCGGACGCCGAGGGCGGACAGCTGGCCGGGACGGCCGGCGCGGGCGAGGCCGAGGGCCACCGAGAGACGGACGCCGTCGGCGAAGGTCGGACGCCCGACGCCGAACCCCCGGAGGTTGGCCGGGAGACGGACGCCGAGGGCTTGCGGCGGGCCGGGACGGCCGGCGCCGACGGGGCGGGCGAGGCCCAGGGCCACGGAGACGCGGAGGCCGCCGGCGCGAGTCGGGCGCCCGACGCCGGGGGCTCGGAGGACGGCCGGGAAACGGACGCCGAGGGCGGGCAGCAGGCCGGGACGGCCGGCGCCGGCAAGGCGGACGAGGGCGGGGTTCCGGAAGACATCGATGCCGACGCCGAGGGCCGGGCGCCCGGCGGCGCGGCCTCGGAGGACGGCCGGGAAGCGGACGCCGAGGGTGAGCGGCCTGCGGAGATGCCCAGCCGCGACGGGGCGGGCCCGGCGTACACGGACGTCGGCGCCAAGGGGCAGGCGTCGGTCGCCGGTGTCGGGGCCCAGGGATCGGACGGGGGGGCCGGGGCAGGCTTCGGGGCCGAGGCACCGGGGCGGGAGCGGGGCGGGGCCTCGGAGCTGGGCCGGGAGCGGGATGACGCGCGTCGCGGGGGTGGGCGGCGGCGGTCGCCCGCTGTCGTCGCGTCCGTGGCCGCCGCCGTCCTGCTCGTCGGCGGGGGCGGCGCCTATCTCGCCGCGAACGCCTCGGGCGGGCCGGACGGCTCCGCCGCGGCCGGGGCGTCCGGGGGTTCCACTCCCCCGCCGCTGCGTCTGGACGGCGCCACTGAGGGCGGCGCCGCGAACGGCATCGCGCCCGGGGAACCCAACCCGTACGGCGTCCGGTACCGGGCGGGCTGTGATCTGCCCGACGGGCCGGGGGCGGCGCCGGTGTACCGGGCCTCGGGGCAGGTCGGTGCGGACGACGTGGAGCGGCTGGCCGAGGCGCTCGGCGTGGACGGCACGCCCGTCTCCCACGGGCAGACCTGGCACATCGGCGTGAAGGACGGCACCGGTCCCACCCTCCAGGTGGACAAGCAGGCGCCGGGCGCCTGGACGTTCCAGCGGTTCGCCTCCGGCAGCGACGACTGCCGGGGCGTCGCCGGGTGCGCGAAGACCCCGTCGGCACGGGCCGGCGACCCGCCGGCCGAGGACGCCGCGAAGAAGGCGGCGGAACCGGTGCTGGAGGCGGCGGGCCAGGACGAGGCGAAGCTGGACGCGAGCCAGGTCATGGGCGCCCAGCGGGTGGTGCACGCCGAACCGGTGGTGGACGGGCTGCCCACCCACGGCTGGACGACCGGGGTCACCGTGAACGCGCAGGGCGAGGTGGTCGGGGGCAGCGGCCTGCTCGCGGCCCCGGTGAAGGGCGACACCTACCCGGTGCTGAGCGCGGAGAAGACGCTCGGCCTGATGAACGAGACCCCCGACGGCGGCGACGGCCGCGGCGGCATCGGGGGGTGCGCCGATCCCGTACCGCTGAAGGAGCAGCCGGACGCGGCCTGCGATCCGTCGGTGAAGACGAAGAAGGACACGGTCACCGTCGAGAAGGCGGTGTTCGGGCTGGCCGCGCACGCCGTGGACGGCCGGCAGGCACTGGTGCCGTCCTGGCTGTTCCAGGTGCGGGCGCAGGACGCGCGGGACCGCTTCACGGTGACGTATCCGGCGGTCGACCCGGCGTATCTGGCCACGCCGTCCGAGGAGCCGACGACCGGGCCGAGCCCGCGTCCGTCCGGCCCGAAGGACGACCCGTCCGCCTCGCCGGTCACCCGGAACGTGACGGTGGAGGGCTACACGGCCGAGGGCAGGGACCTCACGGTGACCTTCACAGGCGGGGTGTGCGCCGAGTACGACGTGACGGCGAGCGAGAGCGGCGGCACGGTGACGGTCCGGGTGACGGAGACGACCCGGCCGGAGAAGGTCTGCATCCTCATCGCCAAGGTGTTCCACCGGACCGTGCGGCTGGACGCGCCCCTCGGCGACCGGAGGGTCGTGGGCACGGACGGGCAGGGCATTCCGCTGGAGAAGCCCGGTGCGCGGCTGCCCGCGACACCACAGATGTCCGGGGCCCGTTGAGGAGTCCCCGGACACAGGAAGGCGGCGGCCCCGTCGGAGGGGGTCGCCGCCTTTCCACGGACGGGCCGGGGTCGGCCGGTCCGGCTAGCTGAACGAGTCGCCGCAGGCGCAGGAGCCCGTCGCGTTGGGGTTGTCGATCGTAAAGCCCTGCTTCTCGATGGTGTCGACGAAGTCGATCGACGCGCCGCCCAGGTACGGGGCGCTCATGCGGTCGGTGACGACCTTGACTCCGCCGAAGTCCTTCACGACGTCGCCGTCGAGCGAACGCTCGTCGAAGAAGAGCTGGTAGCGCAGGCCCGAGCAGCCACCCGGCTGAACGGCGACACGCAGAGCCAGGTCGTCACGGCCTTCCTGGTCCAGCAGGGCCTTGACCTTGGCCGCGGCGGCGTCGCTCAGAATGATGCCGTCGGTGGCGGTGCTGGTCTCGTCCGATACGGACATCTACATCTCTCCCGGGTTGTACGGAGACTGCTTGCCGACGAGTGCAACCGGCAAGGCCGCGGATTCATTCCGGGCCGAGCGTGCTTTTTCCGCTTCTCATGCTCGTCCTCTTCATGCTCGCACATGCCCGGTGGCACAGACAGTGCCCTGTTGACGGGCGGCGGGCGGGCCGTCCCGGGATTCCCGTCACATCGACACGACCGCCATCGTCAAACTGACGTGAACCGGTTATGATAGATAACGTCAATCCGACGAGAAGTCGGAGAAGGTGTCCCGCTTGACCCGCCGGACCGGATTTCCGGCGCCGGCGAGCCGCAGAACAGAAAGGGTGCGTGTCGTGACCACCGCCCAGACCCAGGAGCTCGACGTACAGCCGACGCCCCTCGCCCTGCTGCTCCTCGGCCGCGAGGCCGACCCGAGGAGCGAGCGCGGCGTCGAGTGTCCCGGTGACCTGCCCTCGCCGTCCGACCCCGACCTGGTCGAGCGGGCCCGCGCGGCCAAGGAGAAGCTCGGCGACAAGGTCTTCGTGCTCGGCCACCACTACCAGCGCGACGAGGTCATCCAGTTCGCGGACGTGACCGGTGACTCCTTCAAGCTGGCCCGCGACGCCGCGGCCCGCCCGGAGGCGGAGTACATCGTGTTCTGCGGTGTGCACTTCATGGCGGAGTCCGCGGACATCCTGACCTCCGACGACCAGAAGGTCGTCCTGCCCGACCTGGCCGCCGGCTGCTCGATGGCCGACATGGCGACGGCCGAGCAGGTCGCCGAGTGCTGGGACGTGCTGACCGAGGCCGGCATAGCCGAGCAGGTCGTGCCCGTCTCGTACATGAACTCCTCGGCGGACATCAAGGCGTTCACGGGCAAGCACGGCGGTACGATCTGCACGTCGTCCAACGCCAAGCGCGCCCTGGACTGGGCCTTCGAGCAGGGCGACAAGGTCCTCTTCCTGCCCGACCAGCACCTCGGCCGCAACACCGCGGTGCGGGACATGGGCATGTCCCTGGAGGACTGCGTCGTCTACAACCCGCACAAGCCGAACGGCGGCCTGACCGCCGACGAGCTGCGCGCGGCGAAGATGATCCTGTGGCGCGGCCACTGCTCGGTGCACGGCCGCTTCAGCCTGGACTCCGTCAATGACGTGCGCGAGCGCATCCCCGGCGTGAACGTCCTGGTCCACCCCGAGTGCAAGCACGAGGTCGTGGCCGCCGCCGACTACGTCGGGTCGACCGAGTACATCATCAAGGCCCTGGAGGCCGCCCCGGCCGGCTCCAAGTGGGCCATCGGCACGGAGCTGAACCTGGTCCGTCGCCTGGCGAACCGTTTCGCGCCCGAGGGCAAGGAGATCGTCTTCCTCGACAAGACGGTCTGCTTCTGCTCGACCATGAACCGCATCGACCTGCCCCACCTGGTGTGGACGCTGGAGTCGCTGGCCGAGGGCACCCTCGTCAACCGGATCGAGGTCGACAAGGAGACCGAGGCGTTCGCGAAGCTGGCGCTGGAGCGGATGCTGGCCCTGCCGTAACCGGCGGCCGCCCCGCGCTCACCCCGGCACGGGCTTCCGGTCGGGGTGGGCGGGGTCCAGCGTGAACAGACCGCCCTCGGACGTGCTGACGACGAGGGCGCCGCCGTTCAGCAGCACCTGTGACGACTCCCGGCCGATGCTCTCCGCCCGCTGGGCGCGCGGCATGGTCTCCCAGAGCAGGGTTCCCTTCCCGGAGTCGAGGGCGGCGACCCGGCCACTGGCCGTGGACAGGTAGACCGTGCGGGCGCGCGGGTCGTGAGTGATGCCCGAGGAGCGCTCCATGCTGGTCCGCGTGGTCCACAGCCGCTCGCCGGTCCGGGCCGACACGGCGGTGAGCCGCCCGGAGGACGAGACGCACCAGAGGACGCCGTCCGCGAGGGTCACCTCTCCTTCCAGTTCGTGCGCGAGCCGCGTCGTGGTGGAGCGGCCCGTGGCGGTGTCGACCAGCCGGATCCGCGCGTACGCGTCCTTCTGCAGGTCTTCGGACCGGTCGAGCAGGAGGACGCGCCCGTCGAACGTCCCGAGGAGAACCGACCGGTAGGGCACCTTCGCGGTGCGTGCCGTGCCGTCGGCCGGGTCGAGACTCAGGAGGCTCCGGCTCTTCGCCCCCACCAAGGCCGGCGCGCACACCAGGGGGAGGCCGGGCCTGGTGGGTGCCCAGTCGCAGTACTGCCCTTCCGGCAGCCTGGCCGTCCAGTGCGCCTCGCCGGTGCGTGCCGAGCGCGCGACCAGCGACCGGTCGTCCCTGTCGCCGGGGACGACCACGAGGTCGCCCGAGAGGTGCGGGCGGGCCGCACCGAAGTTCAGCTCGCGGTGCCACAGGCGCTTCCCGGTACGCGCGTCGAGAGCGCCGACCGAGGGCCGGGGCTCTCCCTGACTGCCGGGGCGGTACTCCTGCTCGACCACCACCGTCCCGTCCACGACCCCGAGCACCGAGAAGCCGTACTCGCCCTTGCCCACGGCGGACGGCACCCCGTCGGCGCGCCAGACGACCCGCCCGGTGAGCGCGTCGATCCGCAGGGGCAGTGTCCCGTCGCCCGCGCAGAACAGGGCGTCCCCGTCCGCCGTGCACCGCGGGGCGGAGAAGCCGCCCAGCCCGGCCACGTCGGACGCCCGCTTCACGCCGCTCGCGGCGGTCGCCTCCACCGTCGTCTCCCAGGGGCTCCAGCCGGCCGGCAGGGCGGCCCACCGGGAGGGCGCGGCGACGTCCGTGCCCTTCGGGCGGCCGTCGTCCCCGGGGCCGGACAGGAGGTAGGCCGTCAGCCCGAAGGCGAGCGCGACGGCGGTCCCGGTCACGGCCCACACCCTGCGGGCCCGGCCCCGGCGGCGGGCGGGCGGCTCGGAGGCGGACGGGACGCCGGAGCCGGAGTCGGAGTCAGGGGTGCCGGCGGGCCGGGTCCGCACGAGGGCCAGCTCGCCGGCCCGCAGCCGGACTGTTCCCCCGTCCTCGTCGCCGGTCTCCGGGAGGGCGGCGACGAACTCGGCGGCCAGGGTGCCCGGTTCGGGCCGCTCCCGGGGGTCCTTGGCCAGGCAGCGCTCCAGGATCGGGCGCAGGGGGTCGGGCACGCCGTCCAGGACCGGGGCGTCGTGGACCACCCGGTACGCCGTGAGGTAGGGGCTGTCCGCGTCGAAGGGGCCGCGTCCCGTGGCGGCGAAGACGAGCAGGGCGCCCAGCGAGAAGACGTCGGAGGCCGGGCCCACCGAGCGGGCGTCGGTCAGCTGTTCCGGGGACATGAACGGCGGGGTGCCGATCATCTGGCCGGTCTCGGTGAGGGTGTTGTGGTTCTCGACCGCGCGGGAGATCCCGAAGTCGATGACCCGGGGACCGTCGTCGGCCATCAGGACGTTGGCGGGCTTGAGGTCGCGGTGGACGACCCCGGCGCGGTGGATCTCCCGCAGCGCCTCGACCAGGCCGAGCGCGAGGCGCCGCAGCTCGGTGCGGGTCAGCGGGCCGTCGTCGCGGATGCGGGCGGCGAGCGAGGGGCCCGGCACGTACTGCGTGGCCATCCAGGGGCGTTCGGCGTCGGGGTCGGCGTCGACGACGGGGGCGGTGAAGACGCCGCTCACCTTGCGGACGGCGGCGATCTCCTGGCGGAAGCGGGTCCGGAAGACGGGGTCCTCGGCGTACTGGGCGTGCACCACCTTCACCGCGACCTCGCGGCCGGACCGGGCTCTGCCCCGGTAGACGGCACCCATGCCGCCGGCGCCGAGCCGGTCCAGCAGCCGGTAGCCACCGACCGACTTCGGGTCGTCCTTGCGCAGCGGCACGCCCGAGCCCCTCCCCCGTGAGCCAGTTCGAGGCTCCAGCATATGTAACGGCACAACGGCGACGGCCGGTTCCCGAACCTGGTGTTCCGGTTCGGGACCCGGCCGTCACGCGTCGAGCGCGTCGAGCTGGTCGAGCGGTCAGACGGACGCGGGCTGCGTCTCGTCCGCGGAGGCGTCCGGAGCGTCCGGCGCCTGCTGCTCGGGCAGGCCCGCCTTCCGGGCCCGCTTCGCCGCCCGCTTCTTCGCCCGGCGCTCCTTGCGCAGTTCGAGCATCGTGTAGAGCGTCGGGACGAGGAGCAGGGTCAGCAGCGTCGACGTGATCAGACCGCCGATCACGACCACGGCCAGCGGCTGGGCGATGAAGCCGCCCTCGCCGGTGACGCCGAGCGCCATCGGGAGCAGGGCGAAGATCGTCGCCAGCGCCGTCATGAGGATCGGGCGCAGCCGGTGCCGGCCGCCCTCGATCACGGCCTCGACGACGCCGTACCCCTGGGACCGGTACTGGTTGATGAGGTCGATCAGCACGATGGCGTTGGTGACCACGATGCCGATCAGCATCAGCATGCCGATCATCGCGGGGACGCCCATCGGGGTGCCGGTCGCGATCAGCAGGCCGATCGCGCCGGTCGCCGCGAACGGGATGGAGACCAGCAGGATCAACGGCTGGGCGAGCGAGCGGAAGGTCGCGACCAGCAGCATGAAGACGATCGCGATCGCCGCCAGCATCGCCAGGCCCAGGTTGGCGAACGCCTCGTCCTGGTCCTCGGAGACACCGCCGATGTCGGCCGTGGCGCCCGCCGGGAGCTTCAGCCCGTCGATCTTCGACTGGAGGTCGGCGCTGACCGCGCCCGTGTTGTCACCGGTCGGCTTCGCCGTGATCGTGGCGGCGCGCTGCCCGTCGATCCGGGTCATCGAGACCGGGCCGTCCACGAGCTTCACGTCCGCGATGTCACCCAGCTTCACCGGGCCGAGGCGCAGCTCCCGCAGCTCCTTGAGGGTGGTCGCGGGCTCGGCCGACTTGATGACGACGTCCCGCTCGGTGTCGTCGAGGGTGGCCTGCGCCGCGGTGGTGCCGCGGACCGCCTGGGCGACGGCCATGCCGAGGGTCTGCTCGTCGAAGCCGGCCGCCGCGGCCTTGGAGTTGGCCCGCACCGAGACGCGCGGCACGCTCTGCGACAGGTCGCTGGTGACGTCGGTGACGTCGTCCAGGCCGGCCACGGCCTTGCGGACCTGCTCGGACGCGGTGCGCAGCACCCCGGCGTCGGCCGCCTTGACGACGACGCTCAGGTCCTGGGCGCCGAAGCCGTCACCGGCGGAGATGGTGGTCGTGCCGATGCCGTCGAGCTTCTTCAGACCGGACTCGATCCGGCCCTGCACGTCGTCGTAGGACGCGGAGTCCTCCAGCATCACCTGGTACGACGCCTGGTTGGTGTCGGTGCCGCCGCCGAAGGCGGCCATGAAGCCGGACGAGCCGATGGTGACCTGGTAGTCCTTGACGCCCTTCGTGCCGGCGAGCAGCCGCTCGACCTTCCTGGCCTGCGCGTCGGTCGCCGCGAGGCTGGTGCCCGGCGCGAGCTCCTGCTTGACGGTGAGGACCTCCTGCTCGCCCTGGTCGAAGAAGTTCGTCTTCAGCAGCGGCGCCATGCCGAACGTGCCGAACAGGACGGCGACGGCGATCAGCACGCTGGTCAGCCGGCGGCGGGTCGCGAACCGCAGGACGGGCACGTAGATCCGCTGGAGCCGGCTGCGGGCCTCCTTCTCCTCGGCCGCGCGGCGCGCCTCGTCGGCGTCCTCGGGGGTGCCCTTCGGGGCGCGCAGGAACCAGTACGACAGCACGGGCACGACCGTGAGGGACACCAGCAGCGACGCCAGCAGGGCCGCCGTGACCGTCAGGCTGAACGAGCCGAACAGCTCGCCCACCATGCCGCCGACCAGGCCGATCGGCAGGAAGACGGCCACCGTGGTGAGCGTCGAGGAGGTCACCGCGCCGGCGACCTCGCGGACCGCCTTGAGGATGGCGTCCTCGCGCTCCTCGCCGTAGCCGAGGTGCCGCTTGATGTTCTCCAGGACGACGATGGAGTCGTCGACGACCCGGCCGATCGCGATGGTCAGCGCGCCGAGCGTCAGCATGTTGAGGGAGAGGTCCCGCGTCCACAGCACGATCAGGGCGAGGACGACCGACAGCGGGATGGACACCGCGGTCACCAGCGTCGAGCGGATCGACGCGAGGAAGACCAGGATGACCAGGACCGCGAAGAGCAGGCCGAGCGCTCCCTCGGTGGTCAGCCCGTCGATGGACTTCGCCACCGCGGGGCCCTGGTCGCTGACGACGGTGAGCGTGGCGTCCTTGCCGAGGTCGGCGCGCAGCTTCGGCAGCTTGTCCTGGACGGCGTCGGAGATGGCGACGGCGCTGCCGTCCCGGTCCATCGTGACGGCGACGGCCAGGGAGGGCTTGCCGTCGGTGCGGGTGAGGGAGTCGGCCGGGGCCTGCTCCTGCTCGACGGCGGCCACGTCGCCGAGGCGTACGGGCTTGCCCTTGCCGGCGCCGGTGACGCGCAGGTCCTTGATCTGGTCGAGGGAGGTGAACCCGCCGCCGACCTGGACGGTGCGGTTGGCGCCGCCCTCGTCGAAGGAGCCGGCGGGCAGGGTGGCGCCGCCCGCCTGGAGGGCCTTGGCCAGGTCCGCCGAGGTCAGGCCGGCCTTGGCCAGCTTGCCGTCGTCGGGCGTGACGGCGACCTGGAGGTCGCGCACACCGTCGACGGTGACCTGTCCGACGCCGTCGATCTCCTTGAGGGCGGGCACGAGGGTCCGGTCGAGCTGGTCGGCCAGGGCCTGCTGGTCCTTGCCGGAGGTGACGGCGAGGACGACGGTCGGGATGTCGTCCGTGGAGCCGGCGATGACCTGCGGGTCGACGGCGTCGGGCAGCTGGGCGCGGGCCCGGTTGACGGCCTGCTGGACGTCGGCGACGAGCTGCTGGGTGCCGGGGCCGTAGTCGAAGGACGCCATGATCACGGCGTTGCCCTCGGCGGCGGTGGAGGTGACGCCGGTGATGCCGTCGACGGCTTCGAGGCTGTCCTCGATCGGCTCGACGACCTGCTTCTCGACCACGTCCGGGGACGCGCCCTGGTAGGGGGCGATCACGGACACCATGGGCAGTTCGATGGAGGGCAGCAGCTGCTGCTTGAGCTGGGGTATCGCGATCGCGCCGAAGACCAGCGCGATGATCGAGATCAGGCCGATCAGGGCTCGTTGCGCGAGGCTGAATCGGGACAGCCAGGACATGGGTGGAAGGTCTCTCTCCTGTGGGCGGAAGGCGTGGGCAGGCGGGCGGGCCGCGGTGGCGCGGCGCACGGACGGTCGCCCGCCCCTACACCCTGGGCCATCGGTGGGGCCCGTTCCCTAGCCCCCAGGTCCATTTCTCAGCGGGCGCCTACTCCGGGCGCAGTACACGGGCTGGAGCTCACTCCACCCTCGGACGTACCAGCCCGGACTCGTAGGCGATGACGACGAGCTGGGCCCGGTCGCGGGCGCCCAGCTTGGACATGGCCCGGTTGACGTGGGTCTTCACGGTGAGCGGGCTGACCTCCAGCCGCTCGGCGATCTCGTCGTTGGAGTGCCCGCCTGCGACCTGGACCAGGACCTCCCGTTCGCGGACGGTCAGCGCGTCGAGCCGTTCACCGCGGGCGGGGTCGCGGTCGGCGCCGTCGCCGTGGGCGAGGAAGCGGGCGATGAGGCTCTTGGTGGCGGCCGGGGACAGCAGGGCCTCGCCGCCGGCGGCGACCCGGATCGCGGCGAGGAGTTCGTCGGGCTCGGAGCCCTTCCCTAGGAACCCGGAGGCGCCGGCCCGCAGCGACTGCACGACGTAGTCGTCGACCTCGAACGTGGTCAGTATGACGACGCGGACGTGGGCGAGGGACGGGTCGGTGCTGATCATGCGGGTGGCGGCGAGGCCGTCGGTGCCGGGCATCCGGATGTCCATGCGGACGACGTCGGCCCGCTCCTGCTTCGCCAGCCGCACCGCCTCCTCCCCGTCGGAGGCCTCGCCGACGACCTCCATGTCCGGTTCGGAGTCGACGAGCACGCGGAAGGCGCTGCGCAGCAGGGCCTGGTCATCGGCGAGCAGGACGCGGATCGGCATACGGCTTCCTCGGCGGGCGCTGGGGGGAGGTTGTGGTGCCACGACAACTTCCGGAGGGTCCCGGCGAGTTCCCGTCAGCCCGTCACACCGCGTCCTCCGCGGCGCGGGCGCCGGCCCCGACCGGCAGGATCGCATGGACGCGGAACCCGCCGCCGTAGCGGGGCCCGGTGGTGAGGGTGCCGCGCAGGGCCGAGACGCGCTCGCGCATCCCGAGCAGGCCGTGGCCGCCGCCCGCGGTGCCGCCGGCCTGGCCGGAGCCGTCGTCGAGGACGGTGACCTCGATGTTCGGGCCGACGCGGACCACGCTGATCTCGGCCCTGGCGCCCGGTCCGGCGTGCTTCTGCACGTTGGTCAGGGCCTCCTGGATGACGCGGTAGGCGGCGAGGTCGACGGCGGCGGGCAGCGTGGTGTCCTGGTCGGCGCGGGCCACGTCGACGTGGAGTCCGGCGTTGCGGAAGGTGCCGGCGAGGTCGTCGAGGCGGTCCAGGCCGGGCGCGGGTTCGGTGGGGGCCTCGGGGTCGCCGGACTGCCGCAGCAGGCCGACCGTGGCGCGCAGTTCGTCGAGGGCGGAGCGGCTGGCCTCCCGTACGTGGGCGAGGGCCTCCTTGGCCTGGTCGGGCCGTTTGTCCATGACATGGGCGGCGACGCCCGCCTGCACGTTGACCAGGGCGATGTGGTGGGCGACGACGTCGTGCAGGTCGCGGGCGATGCGCAGGCGTTCCTCGGCGACCCGGCGGCGGGCCTCCTCCTCGCGGGTCCGCTCGGCCCGCTCGGCGCGCTCACGGATGGCGGTGACGACCGCGCGGCGGCTGCGCACCGCGTCTCCGGCGGTGGCGCCGATGCCGGTCCAGGCGAAGATGGCCAGGTTCTCCTGGGAGTACCAGGGCAGCGGTCCGGCGAGCATGGCCGAGCCGGTCAGCACGGTGACGGTGAGCAGGCCGATCCGCCAGGTCGTGGAGCGGTCGGTGGTGGAGGCGACGGTGTAGAGCGCGACGACCGCGGCCATGGCGACGGGGGCGCGGGGGTCGCCGGTGGCGAACTCCACGAGGGAGAGCGTGCCGGTCACGGCGAGCACCGTGATGGGGGCGCGGCGGCGCAGCACGAGGGCGGCGGCGGCGAGCGTCATCAGCAGCAGGCTGAGGGCGTCCGGGGTGCGCAGCCCCCAGGTGACGCCGTCCTCGCCGTGCGGGTCCACGAACGAGCCGGCCACCATGCAGGTCAGGACGGCGACGGCCAGCGCCGCGTCCAGGGCCAGGGGGTGCGCGGTGAGGTGCCGGCGGACGCGCGGCCCTGCGGAGCTCGTAACGGGGGCCAACTCGGTTTCCTCGGGTGAGACGTGCCCGGTGTCGTGGGTGCGGCCGCCGGCCCGCACGGGGCGCGCCGGCGGGTCAGCCGGGGATGAGCCCGTCGTCGCTCAGCAGCTCCTGGACCTCCTCCAGGGTGGCGTCCGGGGACGGCAGGATGAGGTCCGAGGGCTCCAGGGAGTCGTCGGGCAGCGGGGTGCCCCGTGAGCGGACGGCGGCGAGCAGTGCGGTGAGGGTGCGGCGGAAGCCGGGGCCGTCGCCGCCCTCCATCTCCGCGAGGAGCTCGTCGTCCAGCTTGTTCAGCTCGGGCAGGTGGCTGTCGGACAGCCGTACCTGCCCCTCACCCATGATCCGGACGATCATGTCGCCCATCTCGGCCTCCTCGGCGTGGGACCCCGGCCGTCCGCTACTGCTTGTCGAAGCGCGGGGTGTCCTGCGGCTGCTGCTGGGACTGCTGCTGACCGGTACCGCCCTCGATGGCCTGCTGGCCGGCCGAGGGGCCTCCCGCCAGCTCCGCCTTCATGCGCTGCAGCTCCAGCTCTACATCCGTACCACCGGAGAGCCGGTCCAGCTCGGCCTGGATGTCGTCCTTGTGCATGCCGGACTGGTCGTCCAGGGCGCCGGAGGCGAGGAGCTCGTCGATGGCACCGGCACGGGCCTGGAGCTGGGCCGTCTTGTCCTCGGCCCGCTGGATCGCCAGGCCGACGTCGCCCATCTCCTCGGAGATGCCGGAGAACGCCTCGCCGATCCGGGTCTGCGCCTGGGCCGCGGTGTAGGTGGCCTTGATGGTCTCCTTCTTGGTGCGGAAGGCGTCGACCTTGGCCTGGAGCCGCTGGGCCGCGAGGGTGAGCTTCTCCTCCTCGCCCTGGAGGGTCGCGTGCTGGGTCTCCAGGTCCGTCACCTGCTGCTGGAGGGCGGCCCGGCGCGAGAGCGCCTCGCGGGCCAGGTCCTCGCGGCCCAGCGCGAGCGCCTTGCGGCCCTGGTCCTCCAGCTTGGACGACTGCTGCTGGAGCTGGTTGAGCTGGAGCTCCAGGCGCTTGCGGGAGGTGGCCACGTCGGCCACGCCCCGGCGCACCTTCTGGAGCAGCTCAAGCTGCTTCTGGTACGAGTAATCGAGGGTTTCGCGCGGGTCCTCGGCCCGGTCAAGGGCCTTGTTCGCCTTCGCGCGGAAGATCATCCCCATACGCTTCATGACACCGCTCATGGGCTTCGCGCGCCCCCTTCTGACGGACTCCAGCTCCAGCACCTGCGACAGAACCCACAGTACGGGCCCTGCATCCATTACCGCACTGTTCGGGGACGGATGCGCTCATCCCCAAGGACGACTGCGTTCGCCTCCGCTCCGGCGTGAGGAGTAGGTGACCCCCGGGTGTGCCGTGACCGGCCACCCCGGTGCCGCCCGGTGACGCTCCCCCCGTGACCGCCGGAGGGACCGTCCACGACGTCCCCTCTGTCCCCGTACGACGTCTGGTGTTGCCGGATCGTTCCCCACGGGGCTGGGGTCCAACCCCGGACACCCCGTACCCTTGGGTTTTGTGTTTCGTAGCCGTGCCAAGGACGAGAAGGCCCAGGACGCCGACAAGGCGCCGGTGACCGACTCCACTCAGACCCGCCATCCCGAGGCCCCGAAGGGCCGCCCCACGCCCAAGCGCAGTGAGGCCCAGTCTCAGCGCCGCAGCGTGGCCAACACGTCGATGACGCGCAAGGACGCCGCCAAGCGGCAGCGCGAGGAGCGCCGTGCCGCCCTGGAGCGTCAGCGCCAGGCGCTGGCCTCGGGCGACGAGCGGTACCTGCCCGCCCGCGACAAGGGCCCGGTCCGCAGGTTCGCGCGTGACTTCATCGACTCGCGTTTCAACATCGCGGAGTTCTTCCTCCCGATGGCCGTGGTCATCCTCGTGCTGAGCATGGTGCGGGTGCCCGCGCTGCAGAACATCGCGCTGCTGCTGTGGCTCATCGTGATCGTGCTGATCGTGCTCGACTCGGTCGTCACGGCCTTCCGCCTGAAGAAGCGGCTCGCCGAGCGCTTCCCCGACGTCAACCGCCGCGGTGCCGTCGCCTACGCGCTGATGCGCTCCCTCCAGATGCGCCGGCTCCGGCTGCCCAAGCCCCAGGTCAAGCGCGGAGAGCGGCCCTGAGCGCTGCCGAATTCTCCGGGGGTGCGGCCGACGCCTCGCTCAGCGAGGTGGGCGGTCTGCGGGACGTCGTACGGCAGGAGCTGGTCACCCGGCAGCTCGACGAGCAGATAGCCGGGCGGTTCCCGGTCGGCAAGCGGCTGCGGGTGCTCGACGTGGGCATGGGCCAGGGCACGCAGGCGCTGCGGCTGGCCCGCGCCGGTCACCAGGTGACCGGGGTCGAGCGGGACGCGACGATGATCGCGGCGGCCCGCGCCCGGCTGGCCGGTGAGCCCGAGGGCATCCGCGAGCGGGTGCTGCTCGTCCAGAGCGACGGGCGGGACACCGGCGTGCACTTCCTGCCGGGCAGCTTCGACGTCGTGCTGTGCCACGGCGTGCTCATGTACGTCGACGAGCCCGACCCGCTGCTGGCCGGGCTGGCGCGGATGCTGGCGCCCGGCGGGCTGCTGTCGCTGCTCGTCCGCAACGGCGACGCGCTCGCCCTGCGGCCCGGTCTGGCCGGCGACTGGGAGACGGCGCTGGCCGCCTTCGACACCAGCGCCTACCGGAATCGCCTGGGTCTGGACGTACGGGCGGACCGGCTGTCCGATCTGACGGCGACGCTCGCCGGGATCGGGGCTCCGCTGCACACCTGGTACGGCGTGCGGGTGTGCACGGACACGGCCGCCGACGGGGCGGAGATCCCCGAGGACCTGGACACCCTCCTCGCGGTCGAGGAGCGGGCCGGGAGGACCGACCCGTACCGGGGTGTGGCGGCGCTGCTGCACCTGTGCGGGGTGCGCGGCTGAGCCCGTTCGGGTGCGCTCCACGGGCCGTGTGCCCGGGCCGGGGCGAGACTCGGGGCCATGGATGTTCGCCGTCCCCCCGCCGCGCGGCCGTCCGCCGCGGCCGCCGTGCTGCTGAGCGCCGCGCTGCTCCTCGCCGGATGCTCCGGGCCGTCGTCGCCCCGCGATCCGCGTGACGCGACGAGCCAGGCCGCCGCGCCCCGGGCGAGGGCGGCCGCCGACGACCTTCAGGACGGTTATCTGCGGGTCATCCAGGACGTCCTGCCCTCCGTCGTGCAGATCCAGGCCAAACGTGACCTCGGGTCCGGCGTGGTCTACGACGACAAGGGCCACATCGTCACCAACGCGCACGTCGTCGGGAACGAGAAGACGTTCCGCGTGACGACCGCGGGCAGCGAGCGCGAGCTGACCGCGCGCCTCGTCGCGTCGTACCCCCCGCAGGACCTCGCCGTCGTCCGGCTGGACGATCCGCCGGACGGGCTGCGGCCGGCCACGTTCGGGGACTCCCCGAAGGTGCGGGTCGGGCAGATCGTGCTGGCCATGGGGTCGCCGCTCGGGCTGTCGTCCAGCGTGACCCAGGGCATCGTCTCGGCGACCGGACGGACCGTCACCGAGGGCGGGGACGACGGCGGGACGGGCGCGACGATCGCCAACATGGTGCAGACCTCGGCGGCGATCAACCCGGGCAACAGCGGCGGCGCCCTGGTCGACCTGGACAGCAGGGTCGTCGGCATCCCGACCCTCGCCGCCGTCGACCCGGGCGCGGGCGGCGCGGCGCCGGGCATCGGGTTCGCGATCCCGGCGTCGACGGTACGGAAGATCGCCGGTCAGATCATCGAGAACGGCCGGGTCACCGACTCGGGCCGGGCGGCGCTCGGCATCACCGGGCGGACGGTCGTGGACTCCGATCTGGAGCCGGCGGGTGTGGCCGTCGTCGCGGTGCAGTCGGGCGGCGCCGCCGACAAGGCCGGGCTGAGACCGGGCGATGTCATCACCCGGCTGGGTGACACGGACATCACCACCATCGCGTCGCTGTCGGAGGCGCTGGCCGCCGACGAGCCGGGGGAACGGACGTCGGTGACGTTCACCCGTGAAGGGGACGAGAAGAAGGCGGATGTGACGCTCGGTGAGCAGTGAAGTGAGCAGTGAAGTGATCAGTGAGGGGTGACGGGGGCGGGGGCGTACGGCCCCCGCCCCGGCGGTGTCACGCCTCGGCGTGCAGGCTCATCGGCCCGTAGATCTCGGTGGCGTCCTCGAACAGGCGGACCTGGTCCGCGCCGCCCTCCTGAAGTTCCTTCCAGTGCTCGCCGATCCATGACTCGGCGTCCCCCTGGGTGGTGAACTCCTCGGGCTGCACCGCGGGCTGGACCTCCGCCCCGTCGGCCTTCTCGAACCGCCACGTCCATGCCGCCATCTACGCCTCCAAGGTGTCAGCACGTGCAAAGGGAGAGCCGGAACGAGGTCCGGCTCCTGCGCTGAGCCTAGTCGGCTGCGCGAGACCTGCGGCGACGGGTGAAAATCGGGGCGTGGAACTGACTCTTCTCGGCACCGGCGCCCCCGCGGGACTCCCCCGCCCCGACTGTCCGTGCGCGGCGTGCGCGAGCGCGCTCGGCGAGGACGCGCGGGCCGCCACCTCGCTGCTCGTGGACGGGACGCTGATGCTGGACCTGACGCCGGGGGCGGCGTTCGCGGCGGCGCGGGCCGGGCGGTCGCTGGGGTCCGTACGGCAGGTGCTGCTGACGCATCCGCACAACGGGCCCGCCGTGGAGGTGCCGGCGGGGCTGCCGCAGCCGGGCCGGGTGCCGGACGGGCGGGAGCTGGCGCTGCTGACGGGGCATCGGGTGCGGGCGGTGGCCATGGACGCGCCGGGCACCGGCTACGAGGTCACCGGGCCGGACGGGCAGCGCCTGCTGTACCTGCCGCCCGGGTGCGCGCCGGCCGGGCTCGAAGAGGGTGGGGTGGGGCCGTACGACATGGTGGTCGCCGATGTCGTGGGGCGGCCGGACGCGCTGGCGAAGCTGCGGGCGGTGGGGGCGGTCGGGCCGGCCACGGACGTCGTCGCCGTCCATCTGGACCACGACGTGCCACCGGGTCCCGAGCTGCGGCGGCGGCTGGCGGCGGCCGGGGCTAGGGCGGTGCCGGACGGGACGACGCTGGTGGTGGGCGCGTACGGGAACGGGGGCGAGGTGCCGGGCGTGCCCCGGCGGACGCTGGTGCTGGGCGGCGCGCGGTCCGGGAAGTCGGTGGAGGCGGAGCGGCGGCTGGAGTCGTTCTCCGACGTGCTGTACGTGGCGACGGGCGGCACGCGGGGCGGGGACA
>Ga0164243_10004492_pt1 | contig 21844 bp, 25 predicted proteins | sample OricompcompostOP_FD_108781 | JGI IMG/M metagenome (GOLD analysis project Ga0164243, IMG submission 108781) | Organic Plus compost microbial communities from Emeryville, California, USA - Original compost - Organic plus compost (OP) | ecosystem: Engineered > Solid waste > Mixed feedstock >...
GAGCGCTCGGCGACGCTCCGGCTCGACCCGTCGAAGTCGCCGAAGACGTACGACCTCACCCGCGACGACGGGACCCGCACCCTCAAGGGCGTTTACGAATGGGACGGCGACCGCCTCAAGGTCTGCGCGGCCGACGACGGGGGCGAACGCCCGGCGGACTTCACGACGGGCCCCGGGAGCAAGAACCGCGTCCGTGTCTGGGAGCGTCAAAAGTAAACGGAGCGCGAGGTGGCCGTTGCGCTGGCTTTCCATGATCTTCGGGGCCGTGTTGATGGCGTCCGGGGCCTTCGCGGTCTGGGTGGCGTACGCGCTGGTGACGACGACGGGGCCGGAGGGGAAGGGCCCCGTCGGCTGGAAGGAAACCCTGTTCAAGCTCACCACGGACGGCGCGGGGCCGTGCGGCTTCGGGCTCCTTTTGATCGGCGTGGGGGCGTGGTTCGCGTTCGGGGGCGGGTCGAAGCCGGCGGGGCGGACGCCGTGAGGGTCGAGGGCACGGAGACGGGGCCGGGGGGGGTGGACGCCGTCGTTTTCGACCTGTACGGCACGCTGATCCGTTTGGAAAGGGATACGCGCCCGTATGTGCGGTTCGCCCGGAGGGTCCGGCCCGACGACCCGGGCGGGGTGGTCCGGCGCTCGCTCGTGGTCGACGCGCACGACCTCCGCCGGTTCGCCGAACGGCTCGGCGTGGATCCGCCCGAAGGCGTCGAGGCGCTGGAGGACGACCTGCGGCGAGACGTGCGGTCCGCCCGGGTGTTCGAAGACGTGGAAGGGGTTCTGGCGGACCTGCGCGGGCGAGGGGTAAGGCTCGGGCTGATCTCGAACGCGGCGACGCCGTACAAGGAGCCGTTCGAACGGCTCGGGCTCGCCGGACGCTTCGACGCCGTCCTGTTCTCGTGCGACGCCGGTCTGCGTAAGCCCGAGCCCGAAATCTACCGGCGCATGGCCGACGCGCTGGGGGTCGAACCCGCGCGGGTCGTGATGGTCGGGGACGGCCCGCGGTCCGACGTCGAGGGGCCGAGGGGGGTCGGCATGGGGGCGAGGCTGTTGCGGAGGGGCGGCGGCGGGGGGATCGCCGGCCTGGGGGAACTCGCCGCGTCGATCGGAGTAACGCCGGGGCGGTGACACAGAGGCGTCTCGTGGTCGGCCGCGGGGTCTGCGATAATGGGGCCGAAACGGGGCGGGCGGGGCGCCGCGCGGCGGCGGGACCGGGCCCCGAAGGCGTTTTCCCCAGAGGGGCGGGGCGACCCATGAGCGGGCCGGACGGCGGCGCGGCGACGCTGACGGATTACGAGGCGGCGCAGGTGCGCGCGATCGCGGCGTGGAAGTCGACGCCGCCGAACCCCTTCGCGGAGGCCGTGAAGGCGGTTACGCTGCCGGGGGCGAAGGCGCTGGAGCGGTGGATCCCCAAGAGGAAGGTCCGTCGGGCCATCGACCGGGCCTACGACGCCTCGGCCGCACTCGCGGGGCGCGAGGACATCAAAAGGAGGGCGGGGGTCGGCGACCTGGACGAGTTGAAGAGACGGCCGCTGGAGGAGTGCGACCGGCTCGCGGGGAGGGTCGGCGCGGAGGCGCGGGCGATCGGGGTCGCGGAGGGGGCGGCGACGGGGGCGGGGGGGGTCTTCACGACGGCGATCGACGTGCCGCTGCTGTTCGTCCTCTCGGTGCGGACGGTCCTCCGCATCGGCCACTGCTACGGCGAGGCGCTCGACCGGCCCGGCGACCGTCGGCTCGTGCTCGGCGTGCTCATCGCCGCGACGTCCGGCTCGCTGAAGGTCCGGCGCGAGCGGCTCGCCCTGCTGACGGCCGTCGAAGACTGGCTGCTCGAGGAGGCGCAGTCGGAGATCCTCGCCGAGGAGGCGCTGTCGTTCCTGTTCCAGCTCGACCTGTTCGGCGAGGTGCCGGGGGTCGGGGCGGTCTCGGGGGCGGTGCTCAACCTGGCGTTCGTGCGGCGGGTCGAAGTCACCGCGCGGCGCGTGTTCCAGAGCCGTTGGCTGCGGCACAACGGGAAGGTCGACGCGATCGAGCCGGCCGAGGCCCACCCGCGCGCCCTGGCGGCGGGCTGGAACGGCGTGTTCGGCCGGGCCGCCCACGCGACCGCCTACGCCGCCGGCTATGGCGCGGCCTTCCCCGTCTTTTTCATGGCCCCTCTGCTCCGGCCCCGGAACGGCCGCGCGCCGCACGCCGCGCCGGTGCCCGCCTGAGCCGGGGCCCGGCGGCGGTGTCGGAAGGCCGCCGCACGGCGAATGGGAACGGCGGCACGGATCGCGCGGAAGGAAAGTTCCGGCCTCGAAGGGAAGGGGTCCCGCCATGACCGATCGCACGCCCGCGCGGATCGTTTCGACGGCCCTCGTCGGCCTTTGTCTGACCGTCTCACCGGCGCGGGCGCAGGACGCGCCGGCCGAGACGCCGTCGGCCCGTTCCGCCGCCATGCGCGGGCTGGCCGAGGCGGTCACGCTCGCGCCGGCGCGTGAGGGGGCGAAGTCGGAGTTGATCCCCGAGCCGATCTACCGGTTCGACGACCCCGCGCGGCGCTTCTCGGACGGGTCGCTCTGGGCCTTCGGCAGGTCGGGTCGGCCGGACGCCCTGCTCTGCCTCTCGCTGGAGAAGAACGAACGGGGGGAGTTGAAGTGGGTCCACGAACTGACCTCGCTTTCCGGCGGCCCCGTCGCGGCGGCGAGCCGGCACGGCTCCGGGCGCTGGCTCTGGAACCCGACGGAGCCGGGCGTCGTCCTCCGGCCGCTCCCCGGCGATCGCCCGCCGGCCGACGACGGCGGCACGCGGCTCCGCCAGATGCGCGAGGCCGCCCGGCGCTTCAAGGCGTTCGAGTCGCTCGACCCGGCCCGCAACGACCCGTCCGACCGCTTCGAACTGCGGCTCCTCCCCCGGCCCGTGCTCCGCTACCAGGACCCGAAGGCCGGCCTGCTCGACGGCGCGGTCTTCCTGCTGGCCTACGGCCGCAACCCCGAGGTCGCGCTGCTGATCGAGGCGCGCCGCGAAGACCGTGGCGGCCCGGCCTGGTTCTACGGCCTGGCCCGGATCGGCGCGGCCCGGTTCCGCGTGAGCCTGGACGGCCGCGAAATCGCCGACCTCCCCAAGCCGGCCGTGGCCGGTTGGAGGAACCCGTATTTCCTGTTCGACCGCCCGGCCCTCGGCCTGTCGGATTGACCGGGCGGGCCGGGAGGTCCGTTCCGGGCGGGCCGCTCATTCCTCGCGGACGGCCGGCAGGACCTCGACGCCGTAGATGACGTTGAAACGCTGGTCGGGGCCGCCGAGGGCGTTTTCCGAGGCGTTTTCCTGGAAACCCCAGACCGGGACGCCCTTGTGACGCGCCGACACCGGGAGGTCCATGAACCGCGCAAACCCGGCATGCCAGCGGGGGCCGGTGGGCGTCGCGCGGGTCTCGATCACCATCAACAACTCCGGGTCCCAGTTCTCGAACGCGACGAAGACGGCGCCGTCGCGTTCCGCGGTCGGCGGCTCGAACCGGTAGACGGGCTGGGGCCGGAATTGCAACGGGCGCTCCACGGTCTGGCGGACCGTCGTCGCGGAAAAATCGCGGGCGAGGCCCCGCATCTGGGCGAGGCGCAGGGGCGGGGTCGCGGCCGGGGCCGGCGCGCCCGGGATCGGGAAGGGCTCGACCCCCGGCCCCTTGGGAGACCAGTACACGCGGCCGTCGCGGGTCGCCGTCAGCGGTTCGAGGGAGAGCGAATGCAGTTCGTGGACGACGAACCGGCGGTCGCCCGATTGCCTCGACCAGATCGCCCCGAGGACTTCGGGGCGGCCGTCCCGCGTCCAGACGAACATGGCCCCGTGGGAGCGGCTCCCGCCCGCGGGGTTGGCGTAGCTGAGTACCGGATCGGGTCGGAGAGTCAGCCCGGTTCGCGACCCTCCGACCCGATCCATTTCGTACCCCGCGGCCACGGCCCGGTCGTACTTCTGCCACCGCTCGGATTGAACCTTGTCGACGTCCCGTTTGGTTTTCGGCCCCGCCGCGTCGGCCTGGGCGGAGAGAAGGGGCGCGGCAAGGAGGAGGGTGGGCATGGCGGTCTTCGGGAGGGGAGCGGGTGCCGCGAATCGGTGTCGCCGTCATCCGAAGACGCGTCGGATTCGCCGGGGCGCGGTCGCCGAAGGGGTCAGGCGGCGTCGGGGCGTCGGGGCTCGCGGCGGGGGGCGGGGATGACCAGGCCGAACGCGCCGGCGGCCAAAAAGACGAGGCCGGAGCCGCCGGTGTAGGCGTTTTCCAGCAGCCGGCGCTGGGCGTGCATCGTCCGGTAGGCCTCGGGGAAGCCGGGGACGTCGGCCCGGCTCCCGCCGGACTTCTTGACGAGGTCGAAGAAATCTTGAACCGCGGCGTCGGGGATCTCGCGGGCGCGGACGTGGGCGTTCGAGATCAGGACGAGGCCGATGGTCAGGAAGGCGAGGCTCAGAAAACGCTGGAACAGCATGCCGGTCTCCGAGTGGCGGTAAAGCGAGGCCCTGTGGCCGGCGCCCATTCTATCAGGGCCGGTCCGGGGCGGCACCGGGGCGGCGCGGGGCGGGCGGGCCGGCGAGCCAGGGGGGGGTGAGGCCGGGGATGGCGCGCGAGGCCCGGGGGGTGGGGGTCGCCGACCGCTTCGCGGCCTCCTCGACGCGGAGGCACGAGGCGGCGTCGTCCCAGAGGGCGAAAGGCCGGTTCTCGCGGAACCAGCGGTCGAGTTCGGGGAACCGGCCCCGCCAGTTCCGCGCCGTGGCCTTGTCGATGAGGTCCAACCGGCCGCAGAGGCCGCAGAGCAACTGCCAGGTTTCCAGGAGGTTGAGCTCCACGTCGTCGGCGGTCAGGAGGACGGCGTGGCTGAACGGCGATTCGACCGGCCGCGCGGGGCGGGTCGTTTCGACCCGGAGCGACTCGATGAACCGCTCCGCGAGGTCGTCGGCGTAGGGGGAGTAGGCGGTGAAGGGGAAGGCGTTGAGCGCCGCCGCGCCGCGGGGGGCCCGGGCGTCGATGGCGGCCGCGTAGCGGTCCGCGCGGAGCACGCGGCGGATCAGGGCGGGCTGCGCGGCGACCGACTCGGCCAGGATCCGGCGCGACGCCGTGCGGTCCTTCCACGTGACCTTGGCGCGGGCGCCCCAGTGGCCCCCGAACAGGACGTAGGCCGAACGCTCGTCGATGTCGTCCGGCGCCGAAAACGCGGCCCGCAACAGGGACCCGTCGGCGAGCAGCGGCGAAAGGGCGAGTCCCGCGCCGTCGAGGTCGGGCTCGCGGGACGCGCGCCTCAATAGCACCGCCCACTTCTCGGACGGCGCCTCGGCCGGGCCGCCGGCGGGCGGCGCGGCGAGGAGGGCGCAAACAAAAAGTGTAATCGGCATGTCTTATTCAGATCCCGGGGAGGCGGGACGTTTCCGGACGGTGACCCTCTGGACGGGCATTGGACGCGGGCCGGCCTTCCGTGTCCAGGGGAAAACGGCGCGGTCGCGACGCCGCTCGCTGGCGTCGGTGGCGTTCCACCGCTCCCGCCAGTACGATCGAGGGCCTGCCGGGGCTCGGTTCGGGGTCGTTGGAATTTGGGATCGAGGTTTTGCGATGGGTCAGCCGTTCGAGGGGAAGGGGGGATGGGGCGCTTTGCCGGCCGCCGTCGCGTGGGCGGTTCTCTGGCACTTGGGGGCGTCGCCGGCCGCGGGGGCGGAACCGGAGGCGCGGGCGATGCCGCGGGTCCGGGTCTCGGCCGATTCGAAGCGGTTCGTGCCGGCGGGCTCCGACAAGGCGTTCGTCCCCTGGGGGTTCAACTACCTCGGCAAGTTCGAGCACCTCGCCGAAGACGACTGGGACACCCCCGAGGGCTGGCGGAAGGTCGAGGACGACTTCCGCGCGATGAAGAAGCTCGGCGCCAACGTCGTCCGCTGGCACCTCCAGTTCGAGACGTTCATGGACGCCCCCGACCGGCCCGACGCCGCGCAGCTCGCCCGGCTCAAAAAACTGCTCGCCTTGGCCCGCGAGAGCGGCCTGTACCTCGACCTCACTGGCCTCAACTGCTTCCGGCGGGACCGCATCCCGGCCTGGTACGACGCGCTGCCGGAGGCCGAGCGGTGGAAGGCGCAGGCGACGTTCTGGGGGGCGGTCGCCGAGGCCTGCGCCGGGGATTCGGTCGTCTTCTGTTATGACCTGATGAACGAGCCCGTGGTCGGCGAACCGGGGCCGAAGGACCACCCGTGGGTGGCGGGCGAACTCGGGGGCTTTTACTTCGTCCAGCGGATCTGCAACAAGCCGGCCGGCCGCGACGCCAAGGACGTCGCCGCGGCGTGGGTCAAGACGCTCGTCGACGCGATCCGCCGCCACGACAAGGAGACGCCGATCACCGTCGGCGTGATCCCCTGGGCGCTCGTCTGGCCGGGGGCCAAGCCGGTCTTCTACTCGCCCCAGGCCGCCCGCCATCTCGACTTCGTGAGCGTCCACGTTTACCCCGCGCACGACCAGGTCGCGAAGGAGATGGCCGCGCTGGAGGTGTACGACGTCGGCAAGCCGCTCGTGATTGAGGAGACGTTCCCCCTCGGCTGCACGCTCGCCGACTTCGACCGATTTTTCCGCGCCGCCTCGTCCCGCGCCGACGGCTGGATCAGCCACTACTTCGGCCACACCCCCGCCGAGCACCGCGCCGGCGCCAAGCCGGCCGAGCCCGTCGTCGCGGAGTTCCTCGAATACTGGTCGAAGAAGGGGGCCGAGGTCGCCGGCCCGTCGTCGTAAGCCGGGCCGCACCCGTCCGCGGGGGGCTCGCCCCGCCCAGGCCTCCCTCTTTGGAGGGGGGCCGGGACGAGGCCGATCCGGGGCGGTTTCGTCCGAAAGTCGCGGCCCCTACCCCGGTCCGGGGGAGGGGGGATTCTGACGAACCCGGGGACGGACCGCTGACGCCGCCGTCACGCGCGGACGTCGCGGGCGGGGGGGGCGGGGCGTCGGCCGGTCAGGAGAAGAAGCGGGGCACGTTGATGTTGTAGAACTCCGCCTCCAGGTATTCGTCGAGGAGGGCGAAGTTCAGGATGGCGACGTCGTTCTCGGGCGACGGCGTGAGGCTGAACGCCGGGGGCGGGCCGCCGTTCAGGCTGACGATGAACGGCGACAGCCGGTCCAGCACCTGTTGCTGCGTCAGCGCGACGGCGAACGGGGAGCCGCCGGGGACCAGGGGTTGGTTGATGAGGCTATTAAGGTAGCCCGCCTGATACGTCTCCACCAGGGCGATGGCCACGGCCTCCGAGAGGATGCTCCGGCTCGCGATGACCGGCGAGGCGCTGAGGTACGCCCCGGCCCCGGTGTTCTCGAAAAACGCCGACATCTGAGCAAAGGCCTGCGCGTTGGGCGCCAGCAGGTTGCGGAACGCGGGCTTCGGCCGCGCGAACCCCCCCAGCTGGGAGACGATCGTGCGGACGTGGGTGTTCTCGTTGAACTGGATCTCACGGAAGTTCCGCGAGTTCCAGCCCGGGTAGAGCGAGGGGAGTACGTTCGGCCCTGCGGCCCGCGCCGGCGTCGCGCCTGCGGCGACGGCGGCCGCCGGTGCGACGGCCGCGGCGCGGGACAGGAACCGTCGGCGGGACTGTCGGCCTAAAGCGTCCTGGGTGCTCATCGCTTGGCTCCGGGTCTCGACGAGGGTGTCGGGGGAACGTGACCCTTCGGGGTCGGTCCGGATACCGGCAAAAGATAAGCCGACTTTATGGAAAAGAATGGCTTTTCGAAAAAATGGCCCCCGCGGCCGGCCGACACGGGCGGGCGTTTTCAGGCCGGAGCAATCAAAAGAAAAAGACGCTTGACTGCGTTGTGAGGTTCCTGTATCCGATAAGCTGCGCCGCCCCGCCAAAGGGCGCACCGATCCCGGCCCGCCCTTCCGGGGGAAAATCCCCCGCCGACGGCCGGCACCGGGGGACGGTGCGCCTGCACCGGCGCGGGGTTTCTTCCGTGCGGGGCCGAGTGACCAGTGTTCGGGCGGATCCCGACCGCCGCTCGCCCCGCGTTTCGGCGCGCCGGCGAGCGACGCGGACGCCGGGCGTTAGGGCGTCACCGGCATGGGGGACGACTGACCGTCTTTCTTGGCGGCCACCGGCGGCACCTCGGGTTCGAGTTGGCGCTGCCGCGGCGTGATGACCACGAGATATTCCCTCAACGCCGGCCGATCCACGGACCGGCCCGGATAAATCCCTAGGCTGAATACCAGGCTGATGCCGTCGGGAACGTCACTCGCCCCTTCGAGGTGAACCCTGGTGGAGACCGGGTGTTGATACCGGGTAACGGGTTTCGAGTCGTCCGCACCTTTCGCCTGGCCGGGGTCGAGCGTGGAGTCGCTCAGCTTATACTTGAGGTGGATGCCTCGGGGCGACCACGATCCATTGAGGTCGATGCAAGCACCTATCTGCCCTCCCGGTCTGACGATCCCGCTCTCGGCGACCGCGGGATTCGTTTTAGGCCGAGACCATCCGGGCATCCAGAATACGAAAGCATCTGTGTTCTGATAAACAAATAGCCTCGGTGCCGACTTTAATTCCATCGTGGTGTCTTGAATGATACCCTTCAGAAGGTCGCGGAGGGTCGGCATGTCGACGGACCAACCGCGGTGGGCCAATTTCGGGTCGCAAGGGCCGAGCAGCGTGCCGGAGTAGCGCCGCCAGGTGTTGGGTTCGACGTCAACGAGGCGCACCTCGTAGGAGACCATTTGCTCGCCGTTGGTACCGGGGTCCGATGGCGACCCTGCCGAGATAACCCCGAACGGTTGAGCGTCTTCCGCCGCCTTTTTGGCGGAAGGAGGGGCGTCGGCCGCCGGGGCCGGCGCGTCGCCGGCGGCGCCGACGGAGAGGGCCACGAGGGACAAAGCCGCGGCCAATGGCAGGGCGGCGAAGGGCCAGAGTCGGGGACGGGGGCGGAGGGGCGTCATGCCGAGAAGCTCCTGAATGCGGGGGAGGAGGGACGAGGGTTCGCCCGTCAGCGCCGCCCCCGCGGGTCGGGGCGTCGGGCGGTTCACGCGGAGACGGGCCACGGACTCCAACGCCCGGGCCAGCGCCAGCGGGTCGCCCGTGAGGCGGACCGCCAGGGCGTCGGTGCAGAACTCACGCTGCCGACGCAACGACCGGGAGAGCCAGTGGACCCCCGGGTGGAAGAACAAAGCGGCTTCCAGGACACGCTGGGCCAGGTTCGCGAGGTGGTCGCAACGCCGCGCGTGGGCCAGTTCGTGGGCGAGCACCGCCGCGACCGCGTCGGGCCGGGCGTCGGCGACCCAGCGCGCCGGCAGCAAAACGACGGGGCGGAACACCCCGCACAGGCACGGCTCGTCCAGCGCCGCGTGGACCCGGACCGCGGGAACCCGCTTGAGCCGCAGACGCCGGCCGAGCTTTCGGGCGCGTTCGGTTACGGCCGGCGGCGCGTCGGCCGCGTCGCGTTTGAGGCGGTTCAACCCCGACACGCCCAGGGCCAGAACCGCCGAGAGGGACAACACGGTCAGCGACCAGGCCGCCAGGGCGAAGGGGCGGATTGTTTGCGCCACGGAGGTTGCGCATTCGAGCGTCGCTTGCAGGGGGCGGAGCCAACGATCCGCCGGATTGGCCCCTCGGAGGTCTGGAGTCGCGGAGGGAAACGGGGCCTGGTGCGGCCGGCCCGCGGTCTCGACGGCCAGGGCGACGGACGGCGGCGCGGCCGTCGGAACCCGTTCGGACCGGCGCGCGGCGACGGCGGCGTGGGCCAGCGCGAGGGCGGGCGGCCCGAGCGCGACGGCGGAAAGGGCCGCGAAAAGCAGCGCGTGGCGCGTCCGGTGCGAGAGCAACCGGCGGGCCTGGAAGGTCAGCGCGACGAGCGCGGCCGCGGCGAGCCCGAGCCAGAGGCTGTGGAGCAGGCCGAGCCAGGCCAGGCGCGCGGTCAGCCCTTGGATCGCTTCGGCCGCGGTCGCGTGCAAGGCCCACCCCCTTCCTCGGTCTCCGCCGGGCGGCGGCCCTCGTAACCGTCGAGGAGCGAACGGATCTGGTCGAGCTCGTCGGCCGTCGGCGACGACTGTTCGAGCAGGTGCGCGACGAGCAGGCTGGCCGAGCCGCTGTAGGCCCGTTCGAGCGTCTCGCTCAGCAGCGACCGCTGCGTCTGGTCGCGCGGCGAGGTCGGCTCGTAGGCGAAGGCGCGGCCCTTCGGGGTGCGCCGCAGGAGCCCCTTCTCGGCCATCACGTTCATCAGGCTCATGACCGACGTGTAGGCCCGGGGGGCCTCACCCTGCCGGTTCACCACGTCCAGGACGTCGCGGACCGTCGCCGGCCCGTCGCGCTCCCAGAGGACCTTGAGGATCTCCAACTCGGCCGGCGTCGGCTGTTCGGTGCGCGGGCGTGCCATGGGGTTGACGACTCCGGACTTCGGAACTCGGTTGCAAGCGTCGGCCGACAGTCTACGGGTTTCGCCGTAGTCGTCAACGGTAAAACCCGTAGAAACGGCGACGGGCCTCTGGCACCGGCGCGGCGGGGATGCGACGATGGCGGCGTTGGGGGCGGCCCGTCGGCCGCTTTCGAGAGACGCCGCATCAGTGGGGGCGACCCGATGGGCGCGTGGGGCCACGGCAGTTTCGAGAACGACGACGCCCTGGATTTCGTCGCGGACCTCACGGGCGAGCCGACGTGGGACGCGGCCGATCGGGTGTTCACATTCGTGAACGAGTCCGTGAACGGGGAATACCTGGAAGCGCCCGACGCCTCCAGCGCCCTGGCGGCGGCCGAGGCCGTCGCCGCCGCGCTCGGGCGCCCCGCGGCCGGGCTCCCCGAGGAACTCGCGGACTGGATCCCGACCGTCGAGACCCCGGGCGCGGAACGGGTCGAACGGGCGCGTCGCGCCGCCGAACGGGTTCGCCGGGGTTCGGAACTCCAGGGCCTGTGGGACGACTCGCCGGACGCGGCCTTGTGGCATCAAAGCGTGGACGAATTATTGCGCCGGCTGGGCAGCGACAATGCCTGAACCGGCGGAGGTCTCCCCGGCGACGACGCGACGGTTCCGCGTGAGGCTCACGGTCCGACGCCTGATGGTCGTCATCGCGGCCGCCTCCGTACTCCTGGGCGCGGCCGTCGGTTTGCAGCGGCGAAAGGCTCGGTTCCGGCGCCTCGCCGGGGAGTACGCGCAACGGTCGTCGCATGAATACATGATCGGCCAGATCGTCACACAGGCCACGCACTTCGGCCCGTCGTCGATGGAGCTTCGGATGCAGGAGGCGCACTACGCGCGGGGCGACTACTACGCGGACCTCAAGGCCAAGTACGCCCGCGCCGCCGACCGCCCCTGGCTCCCCGTCGGCCGCGACCCGTCGCCCCCGGCGTGGCCGGGCGGCGTTCCGTATTACACCCCGCCGGGCGCACGGCCGCGCTGAATGCGGGCCGGGGGCGGCCGCGTGCCGTCAGTGGTAGTCCTGGTCCAGGAGGAGCGCGCAGAGTTGCAGGCCGGCTCGGACGTCGCCGTCGCGGATCGATTCCGCTTCGGCCAGGAGTTCGGCGGAGAGCGGCTGCCAGAAGCCGGCCTGAACGCTGGACACCCGCCGGCCGAGCGATTCGGACGCGAGCACCCACTCCGCGACTCCGCCGAGGCTCGGCTCCGTCAGCCGTCCGCGTCGCAGGCGGGTCGCCAGGACGAGCAGGCCGAGGGCGAAGAGTATCGAATCGAGGCCGGGGGGTTCCCGCAGGGGGATCCGCCACGTCAGATAACGGGCGGCGGCCTCGCCCATCTCCTCGCCCAGCGCCTTCGCGCTGGCGAGGCAGTGAGCCAGCGCGGAATCCCATTCGATATAGCCCTCCTCGGGGGAGACGTCGACCTCGATGCGGAGGAGGACCGCGCAGGCGAACAAGCGGGTTTGATGGGCGCGCCGGACCGTCGGACCGGAGGCAAACGGAAGGGATTGGGGCGAGTTCAGGTTGCGAAGGTGCGTCAGGGTGAGGACGTCGCCCAAGATACAGGGCAGGGGGTCTGGTAGGACCCCTCGGTCGCGGACGAGCCGGAGCGCGGCCAGCGCCTCGTCGGACCCCATGCCGTAGTCCGCCACGGCGATCTCGTGGAGCATCGCGTCGTCGGTGCGGCGGCGGGCGAGGTCGAACAGGAGGTCGGCCGACGGCGGAAAGGCCGAGAGGAGCGCGGGGGGGATTGACATCGTCGTCCGCCTTCGGCCGGGATCGCCCGTTGATTCGAGTCTCTTTTTATTCGACAGGGTAAGGGCCGTCGTCGAAGACCTCGGCGTGATACCCCTTGGAGCCGACCGCGCGGGCGAGGGGGCTCCGGGGGTCGTCGCCCGATTTCAGGCGGTCGATGAGGGAGGCGAAGTCGTAGCGCGGGCGCCAGCCGAGTTCGTCGCGGGCGCGGGCGTTGACGTAGACGCGGCCGACGCTGGGAAACATCGACCAGCCCCGGCGGGCGTATTCGGGCTCGTAGCCGGGGACGCGCCGGCGCACCACCGCCGGGGCGTCGGCGCGCAGTTCGGCGAGGTCTTCGGGCCGGAAGGGCGTGGTCGCGCTGACGACGTATTTGCGGAAGCCGAGCGCGGGCGCGCGGTCCCAGGCGGCGAGGTGGGCGGTGACGACGTCGTGGATCTCGACACGCCGGAAGAGGTATTCATTCGCCTTGGCGTTGTCGTCCGCGTAGGACTCGCGCACGCGGCGGTCGTCGTCCGCCTCGGGGAAGAAGCGGGACGTGCGGAGGACGACGCAGGGGAGCCCCTGGTTCCTGTAAAACAGCTGGCAGAGGTCTTCCGCCGCCGCCTTGGTCGCCCCGTAGATGTTCTTCGGGACGGGGGCCACGTCCTCGGTGATCCACGCCGCCGGCGCGCCGGGGGGTGGCGCGAGGGCGTCGCCGAAGACGCTGGTCGTGCTCGTGAAGACGAACGCCCCGACGCCCGCCGACGCGGCCTCTTCCAGCAGGTTGAGGGTGCCCGTGACGTTCGTGTCGACGAACTCCTGACGGGCGTGGGTGGCGACGTGGGGCTTGTGGAGCGTGGCCGCGTGGAAGACCGCGCGCACGCCCCCCATGACGCGCCTCACGAGGGGCCTGTCGGCGACCGAGCCGACGTGCGTGGTGAACGGCGATTCCCGGACGTCGAGGCCGACGACGTCGTGGCGCAAGTCCTTCAAGGTCCGTACCAGGGCTTCGCCGAGGTGCCCCGCGCTTCCCGTCACCAAGACTCTCATCCCGCCGACACTCCGCACGCCCTTTTTTTTGAAGGACCGGGAACGCGAGGGTCTGCCCGGGCGCACTCACGCCTCGCGCAGACCGTCGCCCTTTCTTCAGAGGCCGAAACCCGGCTTGAGGTTCGCCCGTCATCACGCGTCCTGGCCCGCCGCGCTCAGGCGCCCCGGACGCCGCCGAGACGTCTCACCTCGCCGGTGTCGAGGCGGATCAGGACCACGACCGAGCCGTCGTCGAACGGCCCGCGCGGCAGGCCGCGGAAGCGAACGGTCCAGTGGGTGACGCCCTTCTCAACGAGTGTGCCCGGCGGCTGCTCGTAGGATTGTGCGTCGACGCAGACCAGCCCGCCGAGGCCGTTCGCGTCGGCGTACGTCCGCGCGAGCCGCTTCGCTTCCACCGCGCCGTCTTTGAAGCCGTAACGCATAAAAATCCTGCACACCTTCGCCGTCCGTCGCACACAGCCGGGCGTGGGGCCCGGGGCGGTCCGGCCGTCAGAACGAATCCGCGGAGACGATTTCGTTGAAGCCGCGGGTCGCGAGCTTCTGCCAGACGCCCAACTCCGTGCCGGGGGCGATCGAATACGTGCCGGAGACCGGGTCGAGCCGGAAGGCGGGGACGTCGCCGGTGGCGGGGTCGAACGGGACGGACTGGACGGTGTCCTTGACGAAGCGGACCGAGCCGTCGCAGAAGCCGACGTTGGCCCCGCCGGGATGGAGGCTGCCGGCGGTCGAAACCCAGTTCAAGTAATTGTCGTCGAGGTAAGGGACGCCCTTGGCCGCGCCGTTCAGGGGATAATAGGCGTTGATCATCGAGTCGGAGATGAAACCCACGTTCCACCGGCGGGCCCCGGATCGCTCGCCGGATTTCGGGATTCGGCCGTAGGCGGCCTCGGCGAAGAGGACGGTCGTGGCGGTGCCGTCGGTGACGTCGGCGAGGCGGACGGAGGAGCAGCAGAAGACCGTGCCGTTCAGGTTCGCCAGGCGGGCGGCGAAGTGCGGGGTCTGGGGCATCGCCTCGACGCCCCAGGTCCCCTGGCAGCCGCCGTAGCTGGTGTGGCGCTGCACGATGCCGGTGCCGGCGGGGGCCCCGTAGTTGAAGTCGTCCGGGTGGCCCTCCGGGACGTACGGGTCGCTCGGGCACCAGAGGCCGGCGAGGCCGGTCGAGGCGACCGTCCCGTTCGCCGGGGTGATCGCCTGGCGCGAGAAGTTCGCCGCGTCGTAGAGCGGGCCGGCGTCGATGAACGGCAGCAGCCGGACGAACGTGCTCAGGCCCCAGGTCGGGACTGGGGCCTCGTCGGCGAGCGCCGGGAGCATGCCCGACGGCAGGACCGCGTGGGCCGACTCGTAGTTCAGCGCGGCCAGGCCCAACTGCTTAAGGTTGTTGGTGCACTGGGCGCGCCGCGCGGCCTCCCGGGCGGCCTGGACGGCGGGGAGGAGGAGCGCGACGAGCAGGCCGACGATCGCGACGACCACCAGCAGCTCGATCAGCGTGAACCCGCGGGCGTTCTCGGCGGAATCGGTCTTCGTCACGGCCCAACCCGGCGGCGCGCCGGCCTCCCGGTCCGTCCCCGTCTCGAACCCGCCCTGACGCATGAACATCGTATCAGAATCAACGACACCGTGCACGATCTTCGACTCGATACTCTTACGGGCTCCGCACGCGCTTGTACAGACCAACCGGTGGCCTTAAAGGTCTGAAGGCGGGGCGTCGTTCGGGTCGGCCCCGCGCCAGGACCGCGTCGGGCGGCTTTCGCGGGGGGAGACCGGCATGCGACCGTCGGCCTTGAACCGCATCGGGATTGTCGTGCGTTTCTCCCCAGGCCGGGGCCGCGAGGGGAGGGGCCGTGGCCGAGACGCCGAAAGGGGAGCCGGGGTTCGTCCCGCCGCACCTCGCGCCGGACGGTCGAGGGCTCGCCGTCTCCGTCCGGCCGGTCTACGAGAAGGGGCGGGGCGGCGGGCGACGCGGGTGCGGCGAATATGGCCGGCTCGGTACGCGAACCTTTGACGGGGCGTCAACCGGGGAACACCCCTAACGACCGGATCGGTTTCTTCAAGCGTCGACGAGGTCTGGATCAGGCGTTCGGGTGGCTCAGTAACGGAGACGCGCGGCCTGCGTTCGCTTCTCGCCATCGGGGCCTGTATAAGATCGACGCGACTCCCGCCCGGCCCCGGCCAAGACCATTAGGCTACGGTTTGTTCAATTCCATATATATGTTAACTGAAACTAGGAAGGTGTTCAGACAAAAAAAGAATATTGGCATGAACCCCCTTCCTCCACTTATTCTGTCCAGCCAATAGAGCCCCAAGTGCAATACGACGAGTACGAGCAGGGCGAACAGCACCCCGGTCCATTGTATCGTTTTTTTGCCATTTTTGTATTTCGTTACTTTTAGTATTCCCACTTTTTTAATGACCCCACGGCATTAATTTATTTTTAGTCAGTGCGACTCCTAGATCCCCATCCCGGAAGCTTTCGAACCGGTCAGGTCCGCAGGTCGGCCCCCGGGTTTCTTCCAACCGCTCCATATTAATTGAGACCGCTCCCACCCCCGTGAAAAAAATTGGGAACGCCTTGAGAGCCGCCTTGCCCGCACGTCCCGAGACTTCATCGGACGCCATACGGCCGGCCGAACCGTCGTTCGACCGCGGCGTAAGCCCCCTTCCCAATATCTCCCCGTGCGGAGCACGGCGCGAATCCCTCGACCGGCATTTCGTGACACCTCGACCGTGGCTCTTGGCGGCGGTCTTCACGGACGCAATGAGGGTCGCGCCGCAAGGCACAAGTCGGTCGACCAGCGATGCCGCAGGGCTCCAACCGGCCCCACGCCCGGCGCCGAAGGTCGGGAGTGTAAGCGCCGCGGTCATCGGGGTCGCTAAAGACCGGGAACTCGCGGCTTGACATTCATAACCCACAGGCTATGATTCCGCCATGCAGGCCGCACCCGATGAGCTGTTCAGGGCGTTGTCCGACCCGACCCGACGCGCGATCTTCGAGAGGCTCGTGCGGGAGGGGGAGCAGACGGTGCGCGCCTTGACGGAGTTCGCGGGGGTGTCGCAGCCGGCGGTGTCGAAGCACCTGGGGGTGTTGAAGCTCGCCGGGCTGGTCCGCGACCGGCCGGAGGGGCGGCAGACGCACTACAGGGCCGAGCCGAGGGGGCTGACGCCGCTGGTCGGCTGGATGAAGGTCTACGGCGCCTTCTGGGAAGGCCGGCTCGACCGCCTCGAAGACCTCTTGGAAAGGATGGACCCGTGACCGAGCCCGACGCCGACACGCGCAGCGTGGTTTTCGAACGGACGGTGCCGCACCCGCCGGAGAAGGTCTGGCGCGCCCTCACCGAAGGCCCGTTGATTGAACAATGGTTGATGGCCAACGACTTCCGTCCGGTCGTCGGGCACCGGTTCCGGTTCCGCACCACCCCCATGCCGCAGTGGAACGGGGTGGTCGACGGCGAGGTCCTGGTGGTGGAGCCGCACGAGCGGCTCGCCTACCGCTGGGACGCCGACGTCGGCGGGCCGGGGGCGGGGCTGAGGACGGTCGTCACCTGGACGCTGACGCCGGCCGAGGGGGGCGTCGTCGTCCGCATGGAGCAGTCGGGCTTCCGGCCCGAGAACGAGTTCAACTACCGCGGCGCGCGCCACGGCTGGGGGCGGTTCCTCGACGGCCTGGAGCGGGTCGCCGCGGCGCTGGGCTGAACGAACGGATTAACACGGGGGTTTTTACATGAAGGCGCGAAGGATCGCTTATTGGGTCGCGACGGCGCTCACGGCGTACGTCTTCCTGGCCGGGGGCGCGGTCTACCTCACCCGGCCGAAGTTCGTCACGGACGAACTGACGCGGCTGGGCTACCCCGCCCATTTCGTCCTCCTCCTGGGGGTTTGGAAGGCCCTCGGCGGGGCCGCCGTCCTGGCGCCGGGGCTGCCGAGGTTGAAGGAGTGGGCTTACGCCGGGATGTTCTTCAACCTCACCGCCGCCGCCGCGACGCACGCGGCGGCCGGCGACCCGGCGTTCAAGACCGTGACGCCGCTCGTCATCCTGGGGGTCGTCATGACGTCGTGGGCGCTCCGGCCCGAGAGCCGAAGGCTCCGCGACGGGGCCGGTCAGGCGGTCGGACGGCCGGCGCCGGCGGAGGAGGCCGTCGGGGTCGCTTAAGGGAGGGGGCGCACGCGGGGCGTCGGGTTCGTCTTGCGGAGGGGCGTCGGCTCGTTTCTGATGGGTGGCCCGCGCGGCGGCGCGTTTTGTTTTAAGAAACGCGCCGCCAGGCCGAATACGAGATAAACGGGCCGCACCCTCGACCGTGGAGCCGACATGAAACGACGCCTCGCCCTCCTGCTGCTCCTCGCCCCGACCCCCGCCGCCGTTGCACAAGACCGCCCCTACGCCCGCGCCGAGCGCGTCGACTCCGTGGTCCGTGCGGAGGTCGACCGGCAAGAGATCGTCGGCCTGGCCGTCGTGGTGATCGACGGCGGCGAGGTCGCCTGGGCGAAGGGGTACGGCTTCGCGGACCGGGAGAAAGGGGTCCGCGTCGACCCCGCCGCGACGCAGTTCCGGTGGGCGTCCATCTCGAAGTCGGTCACGGCCGTCGCCGCCCTCCAACTCGCCGAGAAGGGTTTGCTCGACCTCGACGCCGACGTGCGCACTTACGTGCCCGAGTTCCCCGATAAGGGGGTGAAGATCACCTCACGCGACCTCTTGCGCCACCAGGCCGGGATCGTCCACTACACGAACGGCCCCGTGGTGCGCACCGAGAGGCAATACGACAACCCGCACCCGTTCGCCGACGTGGTCGTGGCGCTCGACCGGTTCAAGGACTCGCCGCTCGTCAACAGGCCGGGGGAGAAGTTCTCCTACACGACCCACGGGTTCATCCTGCTGAGCGCCGTCGTCGAGCGCGCCGGGGCGCAGCGGTTCGCCGACCAGGTGCGGGCGCGGATCGCCGGGCCGCTCGGCATGGCCGACTTCCGGCCCGACTACCCGTGGGAAGACATCCCCCTCCGCGCCGTCGGCTACACCCGCCGCGACGGCCGCGTCGTCCCGCGCCCGGCCGAGGAGGACGAGGACGTGAGCTGGAAGCTCGGCGGCGGCGGCTTCACCTCCCCGGCGACCGACCTCGCGGACTTCGGCGTCGGCCTGCTCCGCCGCCGGCTCGTCTCCGAGGAGACCGAGCGGCTGATGTGGACCGTGAACAAGCCCGCCGACCCGAAGGGGGCCAAGCCCTACGGCCTCGGCTTCTTCGTGATCGACCTCCCCGGCGGCAGAAAGCTCGTCGGCCACGACGGGAGCCAGTCGAAAACGCGGACGGCCCTGCTGCTCGACCCCGCCGACCAAAAAGGGATCGCGTTGATGACCAACTCCGAATGGGTCGACGCTATGAAACTGGCCATGTCCCTGCTGGACGCGATCCGGGAGGCGCCGACGCCCGCGGGGGGTTGAAAGCCCCCGCGTCGCGCCGCGGGGCACATGAAACCGATTTACACCGGCTACAAATCCATCCTGCGGGACGGCCGACTCCATTTCGCCGAGGTCGCGGTCCGGGCGTCGCCGGGCCCGGCCCCGTCGCGGGTCACGCTGTCGACGGACGCGCTTGAGTCTCTGCGCGCCGTCTTCGGCGAGGATTTCGAGTACCAGCGGCATAACGTGTGGGCCGCCGTTCAGGTCCAGATTGATACCGCGAATGTGAAAGGGGCGGTGCCCCGCGTCGGGGCGACGTCGTTCCACGCGGAGGTCGTCGGCGTCCGGCTTTCGGGGAACGCGGGCCGCGAGGTGTCGGGTTTCCTCCTTTCGGTCGCGGGCATGGACGCCATCGCGGAATACCTCTGGGCCTGGGAGGTGTTTCACGACGAGCGGGGCCACGCCGCCCGGCCGGACGGTTGAGATTCGGAGACGCCTCGACTGGCACCGCCAGGATATGCGCCGGGCGTTAGCCGTTTCGCTCGTGAACGCCGGGGCCTGCGTCCCGGCGGATGAAGGGTCGCGGGCGGCGGCGGGGCGGTGATGAGGGATGACTCCCATGAGGCCGCACGAGGAAACAGAGGCCGTCATGATCATCGCCGGTGGTTTATTGATTTGCGGCCTGTCGCTGCCGTTTTTGAGACCCCCGCAGGCCCTTGGTTATGTCGCGCTCGTTTCGGGCGTCGGCTTGATGGCGTTCGGGTTCGTCCGACTGAAGCGTTTATGATTTCACGGGCTCGGGCGGGCCCCGGCGCACCTCCTGCGAGCGTGTCGGTCTTGGGCGAGGGGTCTCTGATTTTCGGGCCGCGCCTTCCGTGATTCGCGGAATGCCGTGTCGCCGCGCGGCGGTGGCTTGAACGCCTTCACGAATCCGATCATTCCAGCGATTCGTAATGCGATTCGAGACCGCTCCAAAGCAGGTTGTTTATGGATCGCCGCAGGCCGTCCGCCATCCGCGAAACGAGGGCCCCGAGTTCCGGGGATTGTTTCGCGTAGTGGCCCACCGTGTTCTCCATTTCCCAGGGCAGTTCGAACAGGCACGCCACGACCAGGCGGTCGATCGAACTCTCGCGGCTCACGTGAGCCGTGAGGGCGTCCACGGCGCCGATCAGGCGGCCGAAGGCGGCCTCGTCGACCCGGTTTTCGCGCAGGGAAAAGGCGAAACCTCCCGGCCTCATGCATTCGTCGAACACCGTTCGCTTGCATTCGCTGAAACGCATTTTTGTGATCCCCGCGGCCCCGCCCGTCCGGGCGTCGGACAGGATGGCCGGGATCATCCCGCGGGACGTGCCGTTCGGGCAAGCCTTTACCGCCTTGCGTCGCGCGCGTCGGGGGGCTCTACTGTGGCGTCGGACCGGCCGGGGAGGGGCGGTTGGCCTCGCCGCGCGGCCGGGACGGGCGATCGGACACGATCGCGACGACGTCTACGGGGGTCTTCGAATGTCGACGGTGAAACCGGGCCGGTGGCCGCTTCCGCTTCCGTTCCTCGCCGCGTTCTGCCTGGCCGTCGGGTCGGCGGCCGCGGGGCGGGGGGCCGAGCTGTACGTCGGGGGGGCGACGGTGAGCATCACGCCCGACAAGCCGGTGGCGCTGTCGGGGCAGATGCACACGAGGGTCGCGCGCGAGGTCGAGAGCCCGGTCACGGCGACGGCCCTGGCGCTGGAGTCGCGCGAGGGGGACAAGTCGGTCGACCAGGCCGTCCTGATCTCGTGCGACCTCGTCGCGGTCGAGACGCCGGTGCTCGAACGGGTCCGCCGACTCGTGAAGGGGCGGGCGCCGGGGCTCGACGTGGATAAGATCGTCATGAGCGCCACGCACACGCACACCGCGCCGGTGATGGTCGAGGGGGACTACGAGATCCCCAAGGAGGGGGTGGTCCAGCCGGCGGAATACGTCGAGTTCCTGGCGGCGCGGGTCGCGGACGCGGCGGTGAAGGCGTGGGAGTCGCGCAAGCCGGGGAAGGCGGGCTGGGGGCTCGGGCACGCGGTCGTCGCGCAGAACCGGCGGGCCGTGTACGCCGACGGCCACGCCCAGATGTACGGCGCCACCGACCGGCCCGACTTCCGCGGCATCGAGGGACCCGAAGACCAGGGGGTCGAGGTCCTCTTCTTCTGGGACCGCGACGGCAAGCTGATCGCCACGGCCGTGAACGTCGCCTGCCCGTCGCAGGAGGTGGAAGGGGGCTCGGCCGTGAACGCCGACTTCTGGCACGACGTCCGCGAGGCCCTGCGGGCGAAGCACGGCAAAGACTTATATGTCCTCGCCTGGACCGGCGCCGCGGGCGACCAGTCGCCCCACCTGATGTACCGCAAGCGCGCCGAGGAGCGCATGCGGACCCTCCGCGGCCTGACCCGCCTGAAGGAACTCTCGCGCCGGGTCGTCAACGCCTGGGACGAGGCGTACGACGGCGCCCGCCGCGAACAACACGCCGACCTCCCCCTCATCCATAAGGTCGCGACCGTCGAACTCCCTCCGCGACCCGTCACGGAGGCCGAGGCGGCCGAGGCGAAGTCGAAGGTCGAATCGCTCTCGAAAGACCCGCGCAACCGCCGCCTGGTCGTCTGGCACGGCGAGGTGGTCGACCGCTTCGAGCGCCAGAAGGCCGGCAAGGTGGTCCCCTATCAAATGGAACTGCACGTCATCCGCCTCGGCGACGTCGCCATCGCGACCAACGCCTTCGAACTCTTCACCGAGTTCGGCATCCAGATGAAGTCTCGGAGCCGCGCGCTCCAGACCTTCCTGATCCAACTCGCCGGCCCCGGCACCTACGTCCCCACCCCCCGCGCCGCCCGCGGCGGCGGCTACAGCGCGATCGTCGAGAGCAACGTCGTCGGCCCCGAAGGGGGCCAGGCGCTCACGGACCGGACGGTTGAACTGATCAACTCCCTTTGGCCCGAGGGCTGAGAGCTCGACGACGTGGCGGTTAACCTCGACGCGCCTTCCCCGGGCGGACCGTGCCGGAGAGGCGCGTTGGGGGTTTCAACGGGGACGAGGGATCGTGTCTGCACACACGAATTCGGCAGGCACATTCTTCCATTTTTACGTCAGCAACATCACAATGCCCGAGCACGAAGTGGCCGTCTCTGAATCCGATGCTGCTCGGACGGCCGCGGGACTGGTTCTCTTGGCGTGGGCATACGGGGCCGGGACCGGAGTGTATTTCGGCCAGTCCGTGCTACGCGCGTCCGTGCTTGCCGCTGTACCGGCGGCAGGCGGGTACGCGGCCTGGTTCGTTTATCACAAAATCTCCCGGAAAAA
>Ga0164243_10004493_pt1 | contig 21843 bp, 22 predicted proteins | sample OricompcompostOP_FD_108781 | JGI IMG/M metagenome (GOLD analysis project Ga0164243, IMG submission 108781) | Organic Plus compost microbial communities from Emeryville, California, USA - Original compost - Organic plus compost (OP) | ecosystem: Engineered > Solid waste > Mixed feedstock >...
CATCGATAACATCTTCCGGTTCACCCAGGCGGGCTCGGAGGTCTCCACCCTGCTCGGCCGGATGCCGTCCGCGGTGGGCTACCAGCCGAACCTGGCCGACGAGATGGGCGTGCTCCAGGAGCGGATCACCTCGACGCGTGGTCACTCGATCACCTCGATGCAGGCGATCTACGTGCCTGCGGACGACTACACCGACCCTGCGCCGGCGACCACGTTCGCCCACTTGGACGCGACCACCGAGCTCTCCCGCGAGATCGCCTCGTTGGGTATCTACCCGGCGGTCGACCCGCTCACCTCGACCTCGCGGATCCTCGACCCGCAGTACATCGGTCAGGCGCACTACGACTGCGCGATCCGGGTCAAGCAGATCCTCCAGCGCAACAAGGAGCTGCAGGACATCATTGCGATCCTCGGTGTCGACGAGCTCTCCGAAGAGGACAAGATCATCGTCTCCCGGGCGCGCCGGATCCAGCGGTTCCTCTCGCAGAACACCTACGTGGCCAAGCAGTTCACCGGCATCGAGGGCTCGACGGTCCCGGTCTCGGAGACCATCGAGGCGTTCAACAAGATCGCCGACGGTGAGTACGACCACGTGGCCGAGCAGGCCTTCTTCATGTGCGGCGGTCTGGACGACGTCGAGCGCAAGTGGGCTGAGATCCAGAAGAGCCTGTGATGAGTGACCTTCACGTCGAGCTGGTCTCCGCCGACCGCACGGTGTGGTCGGGGGAGGCCAGCCAGGTCAACGCCCGCACCGTGGACGGTGACATCGGCATTCTGCGCGGCCACACGCCGATCCTCTCGGTGCTGAGTCCGAGCGTCGTGGAGATCATCCCGACGAGCGGGAGCCGGGTGGTCGCGTCGGTCGATGGCGGATTCATCTCGGTCGCGAACGACCGGGTCTCGATCCTCGCCGAGCACATCTGGCGGGGGGAGGAGATCGACGCCGCGCAGGCCCGCGCCGACCTGGATGCGGCGAAGGCCGAAGCGGGCGCGGGCGCAGAGTTCGACCCGGCCGTCCAGCTGGCCCAGGCCCGCGTCGACGCCGCGACCAAGGCCTCCTGAGGCCCGCGAGCGTCCTGGATGGCGTGGTGGGAGTGGCTGCTCGAAGCGGCAGGCGTCCTCCTCGCCCTGGTCCTTGTCTATGCGGTCGCGCTGATGGTGCGCCGTCGCGTCATCAGTAGGCATGGCGGCACCTTCGAATTGAGCCACCGCGTCCGGGCAGGTCATCCCGGGCGCGGTTGGCTTCTCGGTCTCGGCCGCTACTCGGGGTCGTCACTCGAGTGGTTCCGGATCTTCTCCCTCGACCCGCGTCCGAAGCGGGCCTGGCACCGCACCGAGCTCACCTACGTCTCCAGCCGTACCCCGGTCGGGCTGGAGCAGATGTCGCTCTATCCGGACCACGTGGTGGTGGTCTGCCGATCGGGTTCGTTGACCGTCGAGCTGGCCATGTCCCCGGCCTCGTTGATCGGTTTCCAGGCCTGGTTGGAGTCGCGCAACCCGGGCACCGACTGGTCCATCCGCTGACGGCAGTGCCCCGGGGCCACGACCCGGCGGGCTCTGATGAGATGGGAACGTGACGACGCCATCCTCCCCGTCAGGCTCGGGACCGACGCCGGACCTGAGCCGCGCTGCCACGGGGTCCGTGCTCGCGTTCGTGGGCAACGGGGCGCTCTTCGCCTCCTTCGTCTCTCGGTTGCCCGACGTGCGTGCGGCGCTGCACCTGTCGAACGGCAGTCTCGGGTTGTTGCTGCTGGCCGCCTCGCTCGGGTCGATCGGTGCGCTCCCGTTCGCCGGCAGCCTGGTCCTGCGCTGGAGCGCGGCCGCGGTCGTCCGTGCCGCGTCCATCGTGTGTGTGGTCGCCCTCGTGATGGCTGCCTTCGGCACCACCGTGGTCGGACAGGCCTGGCTCGTGGGCGTCGCGCTGGCGGCGTACGGCGGCGGCACCAGCCTCTGGGACGTGGCGATGAACGTGGAGGGAGCCGAGGTCGAACGCCGTCGCGGTCGGGTGCTCATGCCGCAGCTCCACGCGATGTGGAGCGTGGGCTCGATCGGCGGCAGTCTGATCGGTATCCCGATGGCGGCGGCAGCGGTGCCGCTGCTCATCCACATGGCCATCGTAGGGGCGATCTGCCTGGCCGTCGCGCTCCGGGCGGTGAATGCCTTCCTCCCGGTCGCCGAGAAGAAGCACGGCTCCGGTGGGCGGTCCGCGCTTCGTGCCTGGGGCGAGCTGCGCACGCTGGTCCTGGGTCTGATGGTCTTCTGCTTCGCCGCCGTCGAGGGGAGTGCCAACGACTGGCTCACGCTCGCCGTGATCGACGGCTACCACACGCCGCACTGGGTCGGCGTCACCGGCTACTCCCTTTTCGTCGTCTGCATGACGCTCGGCAGGTTCGGCGGTGCCCGTCTGCTCGACCGCTTCGGGCGGGCGCCGATGCTGTGGTGCTGCGCCGCCGCGGCACTGACCGGCATCCTGATCACGGTGTACGCCGGCGCGCTGCCGCTTGCTCTGCTTGGGATCGCGATCTGGGGGCTGGGCGGAGCCCTCGGCTTCCCGGTCGGCATGAGCGCCGCCGCGGACGACTCGGCGAACGCGCCGGCGCGGGTCTCGGTCGTCTCCACGATCGGCTATGGCGCCTTCCTCGCCTTCCCTCCGGTGCTCGGCGCGCTCGGCGACCATGTCGGCACGCTCGACGCCCTGCTCGTGATCGCCGCGCTAATGCTGCCCGCCTCGGCCGCGGTGCTCGCCGCGAGGCCGCCGCGCGGGTGGGAGGCCGAGGTGGCGATCAGTCGTCGAAGAGGCGCCTGATGTCGTCGGCCTCGATCCCGCCACTCATCAGTCCTTCGCCGTCAACGACCCGAGAGAAGAGCTCGGCCTTGCGGTCCTTGAGCTCCATGACCTTCTCCTCGATGGTGTCGGTCGAGACCAGGCGATAGACCATGACATGCCGGGTCTGGCCGATCCGATGCGCCCGATCGACGGCCTGAGCTTCGGCGGCGGGATTCCACCACGGGTCGAGCACGAAGACGTAGTCAGCCTCGGTGAGGGTGAGCCCGACACCGCCGGCCTTCAGGGAGATCAGGAAGACCGGCGCCTCACCCGCCCGGAATCGTTCGATGACCTCACCCCGGTCTCGCGTGCTGCCGTCGAGGTAGGTGGTGGCGATATCGGCCTCGGTGAGCCGATCGCGGGCGCGGCGCAGGAAGCCGGTGAACTGGCTGAAGACCAGCGCGCGGTGGCCCTCCTCGGTGACTTCCTGGAGATGGTCGAGGAGGGTATCGAGCTTGGCCGAGCCGATGGCCTGGTGGGCCGGGTCGTCCGGCTCGACCAGCCCCGGGTCGAGCGCCAGCTGACGGAGCCGGGTCAGCGCGCTGAGGATGGCCACGCGGTTCTCCTCGAACCCGCCCTGCTCGTCAAGAAGGTGGAGGATCCGCTGCCGCTCCTTGGCCAGGTGCGCGTCGTAGACCTTGCGGTGCTGGATGGAGAGATCGACTGCCAGCACCTGCTCCTGCTTGGGCGGCAGGTCGGCGGCGACCAGCTCCTTGGTCCGCCGGAGCAGGAATGGACGGATCCGGGTGCGAAACCGCTGGAGCGCGCGCTCGTCACCCTCCCTCTCTACCGGATTGACGACCTGGTCCCGGAAGGCTCGAGGGTTCGGATAGAGCCCTGGGGCGACGATCGACAGCAGCGCCCAGAGCTCCATCAGACGGTTCTCGAAGGGCGTACCGGTCACGGCAAGCCGGAACGGCGCGTTGATCCGCCGCGCCGCGGCGTAGGTCTTGGACTGGTGGTTCTTCACCTGCTGGGCCTCGTCGAGCACCAGCCCGGACCAGGCCAGCTCCGCGAAGGCATCCTGCTCCAGGCGCAGCAGGGCATAGGTCGTCACCACCACATCGGCATCGCCGGCGAGGGCGGCGACATCGTCGGTACGTCGCGTCACCGTCGCCACCCGTAGACCCGGAGTGTGGCGACGGGCCTCGCTCTGCCACGACGGCACGACGCTCGTCGGGGCCACCACGAGGAACGGTCGCGCCGGTTCGTCAGCACCCGTGGAGCCGATCGCGTGCGCGACCATAGCGAGCACCTGGAGCGTCTTGCCCAGCCCCATGTCGTCGGCCAGGATGCCACCCAGCCCGTGGGCATGGAGGAAGGCCAGCCAGTGGAAACCATCGCGCTGATAGGAGCGCAGCTCGGTGGCGAGCCCGCGTGGCTCGGGCCGGGGCAGGTCGACCAGATCGCGCAGGGCGTGGGCCTTCGTGACCCATTCGGCGGCCTGGCTGTCGACCACCCCCAGGTCGGCGAGCTCGGCCCAGACGCCGAGGTCGTTCTTCCCGACGCCGACTCGCTCGCCGTGGCGCTGATGCAGTTGGGCGGCCGCGTCGACCACCTCGCGTAACCGGGCGAACTCGGGCCGGTCGGTGCTGAGGTAGAGACCGCTGGGCAGCACCAGATAGTCGACGCCCTTGGTGAGCGCGGCCAGGACGTCCGGTAACGGCACCGGCTCGCCATCGACGGTGATGATCACTTGGAGGTCGAGCCAGTCGGTGCCCTCGGATGAGAGCGCCGTCGCCGGCTCGGCGAGCTCGAAGCTGATCGTGGGGGCGGTCTCCGACTCCCGGAAGTCGGGCCGCTCGGCCTCGGTGACCTCGACGCCCTTCAGCTCGCGCAGGGCGGGCAGGTCGTGGATGGCGAGTGCCAGCGCGTCACCGTCCTCGACCTCGGTGAGGGTGAGGAGGCGATCAGGCACCGAGGCCCGCAGATCGCGCTCGGCATCCGCGTCGCGGACCACCCCGAGGTCATCGTGCGAGGTCAATGGATAGCACCGACCCGCATAGCTCCACTCCCAGACCAGGGTTGCGCGGGTCGAGCTGTGCCACGTCACGCTCAGATGGAGTAGCGGTGGTGGTGCCTCCGGCACCACCACCGAGTCGTCCGGGGAGTGCAGTGGCACCAGCCGAGCGAGCGAGCCCAGCAACGCATCGAGTCGGTCGGCCTCGGTGTCGGGCACCCGCAGCGGCTCGGCCGCGGTCACCAGTTGTCGTGCCTGGCGGGTCAACCGCCGGGCCAGACCACCCAGGCGCAAGGTCCCGCGGTCGAGGATCGCGATGCTGTGGGCCGGATTGCCGAGCGGCAGCACCGTCGGCCCGGCCAGCAGCCGGTCGGAGTACGCCACGCCGAAGCGAAGCTCGATGACGCCGTCGAGGTGGCGAGCCCGACCGCCCAGGCTGAGGGCATCGTCGAAGAACTCGACGCCGATGATCCCGTGCCCGGGAAGCAGCTCCACGCCGCCGTCGGCCACGTGGCGGAGCAGATCGACGGCGTGGGCGCCGAAGTCCTCCAGCGGCACCGGGGCACCGTTGAACCAGTAGAGCCGCTCCTGCTGGAGCGCTCGACCGAGCTCCTGCATCGGACGCAACTGGTCGCGAGGAAAGTCGCTGCCGGGGATGGCCTTGGCGAGGTCTGGCCAGTCGGCGCCGGTCTTGACCCAGCGGCCGCGGTTGCCTCGGCGGAGCGGGCGGATCCGAACGCTCATCGGCTCCGCCGCGCCCAGGTGCGCCGACCGGCCGCTGTGGAGCGAGACCTCGAGCGCCAGTGGCGTGAGGTCGCCGTCGGGGCGGACCTCGTCGGCGAGCTGGGTGAGCAGGCCACGGAGCTCGCTCTCCCAGTCGGCACCGGGGGTCGGCGCATCACCGGGGTGGGCGAGGGTCAGCGCCAGCGCGGCACCGTGCTTGCAGTCGTGGCGGACCGGACAACTGCAGGAGGTCATCAGCCACAGACCGCCGCTGTCGGTGTCGGCGCTGAGCTGGACGCGATAGGGCAATGGGCGGCTCCCGGCCACCGTCGCCGAGGCATTGAGATGGGTCTCGCCCATCGAGGCGATCCGCGGCGTCGAAACCCGGCCCTCAGCGACGTACCCCCGAGCGCGATGCAGCGTCAGCGGGTCGAAGGACTCCCGCAGCACCGCGTCGGTGAGCTCGTCGAGGATGGCCATGGCTCAAGTGTCCCAGCCGTCTCCGACAACTCCGAACACCCGTGAGTCTCGCTGTGGACGACGCTGGCACGATGGACCTATGGCTGGCCCGCGCATCCTCATCACCTACTGCACGCAGTGCAGGTGGCAGCTCCGCGCCCAGTGGTACGCCGGCGAGCTGCTGCAGACCTTCGCCGAGGAGGTCGGCGAGGTCGCCCTCGCTCCCGGTAAGGGCGGGATCTTCCGGATCGACGTCATGACGGTGGCGGGGGAGGAGCCGGTCTGGAACCGGAAGCGGGATGGCGGTTTCCCGGAGATCACCGACCTCAAGCGGCGGATCCGCGACCGGATTGCTCCCGGCCGTTCGCTGGGCCACGCCGACCGCGCCGCCGAGGACTGATCACTTCCAGGCGACCGGTCCGGCGTCTTCGGGCAGATACAGCGGATGACCCGGCGCCCGTCCCTTGGTGAGCCGGAGGACCTGCAGCTCGACCCCGGCCGCAACCAGCAGCCGTCGTACGACGTCGCTGCGGTCGCCGAAGGCCACAGACCCGCCGAGATGGCGGAGACAAAGCACCGCTCCGATCCGAGCGGGGGGATCCGGACCGGAGCGGTGCGTACCTAGCCTCTGCCGTAAACCCGCCATATGGCAAGATCCAAGGCCGTGGCGGGAATGCGTAGTGACGCATATCTGCCAGGTGCGTTGACGGAGGAGGACCAACCTGCGGATCCGGAAGGACGACAGGATGCTCGATGTGCTGGGCCTCGATGAGGATGAGGAGATCGTCTATCGCCGGCTGGTCGGCTCGTCCTCGGCCACGATCGACGAGGTCGCTGACTCCACCGGACTTGCTGTGCTTCGCGCCGAACGCGCGGTCGCGGCACTGGAGTCGAAGGGGCTTGCCGCGCGCGCCTCCTCCCACCAGGACCGCTATGTCGCCTCGCCCCCGGCCGTGGCGCTCGGCGCGCTGTTGGTGCGTCGCCAGGAGGAGCTACGCCGCGCCCAGGTCGAGATGGCCGAGTTGGCCGGCCCCTACCGCGGCGCCGCCGCCCGCCGCGGTGTCGCCGATGTGGTCGACGTCGTCCAAGGGACCGATGCCATCGCCCACCGTTTCGCCCAGCTCCAGCACTCTGCCCGCGAACGGGTCCAGACCTTCAGCAAGGCCGATGCCGCCGTCGTCACCCGCGAGGACAACGATGAGGCCGAACGCGCGGCGGTCGCTCGCGGCGTGGGTTACGACGTCGTCCTCGAGCGCAGCATCCTCGACCAGCCCGGTGCCTACGCCGCGGCTGAGCAGGCGCTCGGCATGGGCATGGCGATCCGGGTGGTGGCCTCGGTCCCGCTGCGGATGATCATCGTGGATCGCGAGCTGGCCCTGATCCCGCTCGCGCCCGAGTCGCGTGGACCGGTCCGCGATGCCCTGCTGGTCCACGCCAGCGCGCTTCTCGATGCGCTGCTCGCGGTCTTCGACTCCGTGTGGCAGAGCGGCGCGTCCCTTGGTCGCGGAACCGACGGCATCGCGGAGTTCTCCACCGACCGACTGGAGGCGGTCGATACCAAGGTGCTCTCCCTGCTGCTCGCCGGCCTCACCGACACCTCCATCGGCGCCCAGCTCGGTCTCTCGCTGCGCACCGTCCAGCGTCGAGTGCGCCAGATGATGGACCGCGCCGGGGTCGGTACGCGGGTGCAGCTGGGCTATGAGGCTGGTAAGCGCGGCTGGCTCTAACCAGCGCCACCCGACGCTGGTGCGGGGGTGGCGGGGTCCGACTCCGTCAGGACACATCCCGGCGGCGTACGAGCAGGACGGCGAGCAGTGGGGCGGCGGCCAGATAGATCACCGCGGTGGCGAGCGCGCGATGGGCGCTGATGGTGTCGAGTACGCCGGGCGCGTCGTCGACACCGACGAGCTGACCCACCAGCGAGCCCGCCGCCGTACCGGGGAGAAGCTTGGCGAAGGCATCCACCGCGCCGAGCGAGGCACCGACGCCGCGCAGCAGGTTCTCGATGACGAGCGACCAGACCAGCGCCAAGCCGACCGCGACCGCCGGGCCGCGCGCGAGAACGCCGAGCAGGTAGCCGATCATCGCCCACATCCCCATCACCAGCACGGCCACGCCGGTGAGCTTCGCGACCTCGCCGAGGGCGGGCCACACGACGTGCTGAGACTGCAGACCGGCGACGCCAAGGGAGAGGCACAGGTCGCTGACCACGGTCACGAGGACCACGCCGATGATCAGCAGCGCCAGCGAGGCCAGCGAGCCCATCGTCGTCGCCGCCCGGGAGGGGCCTTGGGTGAAGGCGGTCTTCCAGGTGCCCCAGCCATAGCCGCTCCCGGCGAGGAGCGCCCCGAGCACCATCATCAGGGCCCCGCCGAACATCGGCATGCCCTGCACGAGATGGTCGGGCATGCCCTGCGGAAGGATGCCCGCGAGCAGAGCGGCACGGCTCTCGCCCTGGTTGGAGAAGCTGCTGTCACCGCTGGTGTAGGTGATGTAGTCGAAGACGTAGCCGAAGAGGGCGTTGAGCAGCAGCCATGCCCCGACAACGATCCACACCGCCGGCCAGCGACGGGTGCGCAGCAGGTCGGCGCGGGTGACCCGCGCGGTAGTGCCGAGAGCGGTCAGGGTGGTCATGCCAGTGCCTCCAGGGTCTTGTCGGTGGTCATCTCGAAGAAGACCTCCTCGAGGGTCCGCTCGGTGACGGTCACCTCGTGGACGGCTATTGCCTCGGCGACCAGGGCACGCACCAGTTCGGGCGCGGCCTGCTCGCCGAGGTCGAGCAGCAGCGCCCCGTCATCGAGACGTACGCCGTCGTCGCCGGCGCTCCGCATCGCGACCGCCAGGGCACGATCGAGCGGGCGCGCCACCACGCGGAGGCGTCGGCCCCCGCGCAGTTCGGCGACGGTCGACTCGGTGAGCAGCCGACCACCGGCGATCACGCCGACGCGGTGACAGATCTCCTCCACCTCGGCGAGCAGGTGACTGGAGAGCAGTACCGCCTGGCCGTCGCGAGCCAGGCTGGTGACCAGGTCCCGCATCTCGGCCATCCCACCAGGGTCGAGGCCGTTGGTGGGCTCATCGAGCACGACCAGCTCCGGGTCGCCCATCAGCGCTGCGGCGACGCCGAGCCGTTGCTTCATGCCCAGCGAGTAGGCCTTGAACCGGTCGCCGCCCCGCCCCGGCAACCCGACCCGCTCCAGCGCCGTCTCGACGGCACTCTCCGGCAGGCCGCGCATCCGGGCCAGCACCTGCAGATTGCTCCGCCCGGAGAGGTAGGGGTAGAACCCGGGGCCCTCGATGAGGGCGCCGGTCAGTGCGGTCACGTTCGATACGCCGGCCGGCCGGCCGAGCACCGCGGCTGATCCGGAGGTCGGCCGGATCAGGCCGAGCACCATCCGGAGCGTGGTGGTCTTGCCGGCCCCGTTGGGTCCCAGGAAGCCGTAGACCTCGCCCCGCCGCACCGTCATGCTGACTGCGTCGACGGCCAGCCGGTCGCCGTACCGCTTGGTCAGGTCGTGGGTCTGCACCACGAGTTCAGAGGTTTCGTCCATGCCCTCCACCGTGCTCGACCGGTGCCGCTCGCGCGTCCGCACGGAGGAGGCCTTGGGATACGCGGATCTGCGTATTCCACCGTCGCACGCCGCCGTACGCCCGAGGTCTCCCTGACGCCTAGATTCGGGGCCATGACGAGGATTGAGGAAGCCCTGCGCGCCCACTGGTGGGTACTCGCGCTGCTGCTGGTCACCCTCGCCGGCACGGTCGCGCGAGAGGGCGACCACCCCGCGATCGGGGGCGTCCTGGCGGCGACCGCGGTGCTGGCGCTGCTGGCGCGGACCCGGTCGCCGGCGGCGGCGGTGGTGGTCAACGCGGCTGCGACCACGGCCTACTTCGCCAGTGGGTACGCCGACGGTCCGATCTATCTGAGTGTCTTCCTGTGCGCCTACGCGCTGGCCGTCCGCCGTCCGACTGCGAACTGGTGGCCCTGGCTGGCGGCGTACGTCGCGCTGGTGGTGGGCCTCGTGGTGCGCTTCGTCGTCGACGATGCCGGCCTGCTCGAGATCACCGCCAGGGTCGGGTGGTTCCTCACCCTGGTGGCCGCGTCGTTCGCGGTCGGGGTGGCGGTGCGGAGCCGCGGCGAGACCCGCCGGGAGCGAGGTGCCCGGGCCGCGACCGAGGAGCGAGTGCGGATGGCCGAGGACCTCCACGACGGCGTCGGTCACGGGCTGGCTGTGATCGCGATGCAGGCCGGCGTCGCCCTGCACGTACTGGAGAAGGATCCCGCGTCCGTACGAGCCTCGCTGGAGGCGATCCGCGACACCAGCCGGGAGGCCCTGGACGCGCTCCGTACGTCGCTGAGCCAGTTGGCGACGGTCGGGCCCGACGGCGCGCCACGCTCGCCGCGCCACGGGCTCGCCGACCTCGACGTGCTGCTCGCCCGGGTCCGTGCGGGCGGGCTCGTCGTCAGCGCCGAGATCTCGACGGACGCGGTGACCGGTGAGGCCGACGAGACGGCGTACGTCGTCGTGCAGGAGGCACTCACCAATGTGCTGCGCCACGCGCACGCCTCCTCCGTGCAGGTCCGCGTGACGAACCAGGACGGTGCCTTGCTGGTCAGCGTGCGCGACGATGGGCAGGGTGGTGTGGTGGACAGCCGACCAGGAAGCGGACTCGGGATCCCCGGCCTGCGGGCTCGGGTCGAGCGCCTCGGCGGCGCCTTCGACGCCGGACCGATCGCCGGCGGCTTCGCGGTCACGGCCCGGATCCCGACGTGGGGGCGAGCGTGAGCCGGCCGCGGATCACGGTGGCGATCATCGACGACCAGCCGCTGGTGCGTGCCGGCCTGCGTACGCTGCTCACCGCCGAGGACGATCTGGAGCTGATCGGGGAGGCCGGCGACGGTGCCTCCGGTTTGCGCCTGGTCCGCACTTACCGGCCCGACGTGGTGCTCTGCGACATCCGGATGCCCGGCACCGACGGGCTGGCGCTGCTCGCCGCGGTGACCAGCGAGGAGTCGCTGGCCGACGTACGCGTGGTGATGCTGACGACCTTCGAACTCGATGAGTACGTCTTCGAGGCGCTCCGCTCGGGAGCCAGCGGGTTCCTGCTCAAGGACGCCGAACCGACCGCGCTGCTCGACGCGATCCGGGTGGTGGCCGAGGGTGGTTCGCTACTTGCGCCGTCGGTGACCCGCCGGGTCATCGAGCACTTCGCGACTGCGCCGCCAGCGACCGAGCCGCATCCGCTGCTCGGTGAGCTGACCGATCGGGAGCGGGAGATCGTCGGCTGGGTCGCGACCGGGCTCTCCAACGCCGAGATCGCCGGTCGGCTCCGGCTCAGCCCCGACACCGTGCGCACCCACGTCAGCCGGGCGATGCTCAAGCTCGGTGCCCGCGATCGCGCCCAGTTGGTCGTGATCGGGATCCGGTCCGGGCTTGGACCCGACGGCTCCTGACCGAGCGTCAGCCGCGCTCGCCGCCCGGGACCCACAAGACGTCGCCCTGCTCCCGGTTGGCGTATCGGGCGAGGATGAAGAGCAGGTCGGAGAGTCGGTTGAGGTAGGTGAGCGCGATTTTGTTCATCGTCTCGCCGTGGACGGCGTACGCCGCCCAGCCGGCTCGCTCTGCTCGGCGGACGACGGTGCGGGCGACATGCAGGTGAGCGGCGGCCACGGTGCCGCCGGAGAGGATGAACGAGCGCAGCTTCTCCAGGGACTCGTTGTAGTGGTCGCACCAGCCCTCGAGCCGGTCGACGTAGGCCTGCTCGACGCGCAGCGGTGGGTATGCCGGGTCGGTGAGGACCGGCGTGGAGAAGTCGGCGCCGACGTCGAAGAGGTCGTTCTGCACGGTGGTCAGCACCGCGACCACGTCCGGGTCGAGACCGCCGTCGCGGGCGGCATGGGCGAGCGCGACGCCGATCGCGGCGCCGGCCTCGTCGGTGGTGGCGTAGGCCTCAAGCCGGAGATCGGTCTTAGCGGTCACACTCATGTCGCCGAGCCGGGTCTCGCCGGCGTCGCCGGTGCGGGTATAGATGCGCGTGAGGTTGACCATGACGAAGAGACTAAGACGCTTGGTGCGGCCCGGATAAGACTGTCCGCGTGACGCGCCCGAGCCTGCCCGATCCCCGGCCGGCGATCGTCACCATGCTCGCCGTATTCGGCGCGTGGTACGCCGCCTGGCAGATCCAACGGGCCGCCGACCTGCACCTCGATGTGGTCGTGCTCGCCGTTGTCCTGGCGCTCACCCTCGCCCGGATGAGTGCGCGGCAGGGTGTCGTCTCGGGTCCGCGGTGGCTGGTCCGGCTGGTGGCCCTGCCCCTCGTCGCGCTGCTCGCCACCGAGGTCGGTCGGCTCCTGGCCCACCATCGCTGGCTCGGTGGCGCGGCCTTCGTGGTCGTCCTGGCGGGCGCGGTCTGGTTACGCCGCCTCGGTCCGCTCTGGTCCGGCTTCGGGACGCTGGTGAGCCTTCCGTTCATCGCGCTCCTCGTGGTCCCGGTCCCGGTCGGTCCGGCCACTGCCCGCACCGCGTGGCCGGCCGTGATGGCCGTCCTGGTCTTCGGCTGGGTCAGCCTGGTCCATCTCGTCGCGGTCCGTGTCGGGGTCCTCCCGACAAGGCTTGGCTCGGCGCCCTCAGGCCCGGGCCGAGAGCCGCGCTCGGCGGGCCGGTTGCCCGCGAGTAGCCGGATGGCCCTCCAGCTCCTGGTCGGGCTGGCGGCGGCGTACACCCTCGGTCGCTGGCTCTTCCCCGACCACTGGCCCTGGCTGGTGCTCAGCTGTTACGTCGTCTGCAGCGGCAACCGCGGCCGCGGCGACGTACTTCACAAGGGCGTGCTGAGGCTGGTGGGTGCCCTGGTCGGCACGGCCGGTGCGACGTTGCTGTCGAGTCCGTTCCCGGCGGGGGACCGGGTCGCGATCGTGCTCCTCTTCGTGGTGATGGCGCTCGCCTCCTGGCTGCGGTCGGCGAGCTATGTCTTCTGGGCGGCGGGGACGACAGCGATGCTCGCCCTGTTACAGGGCTACGCCGGGGTCGGTGGCATCGGCGAGCTCCGTGAGCGTCTGCTCGGCGTCCTCCTGGGTGCGGCGGTGGGTGTTGCCGCATCGTGGTTCGTCCTCCCGGTGCGCAGCACGGCCGTCTTCCGGCGCCGCTGGGCCGACGCGCTGGCCGCGTTGAGCGGGTTCCTGCGGGCGCTATGTGAGACGCCGACCGAAGCCGCCGCGGCGCGGGTGGGCTTCGAGGATGCCGTCGCTCGGCTCGAGGAGCTCCAACCGGCCTTCCGCTTCCACCGCCGCACCGTTCACCAGCTCCTGCGGCCCAGCGCCGAGGCCCATCCCACCGACCTGGTGGTCGCGCTGGTCGGCGTGCGCGATGCGCTCGCTCCGGTAGCCGAGGTGCCGCAGGAGGCCCTCGCCAGCCGCCGGCAGGTCCTGGCCGGGTGCGCCCACCGGGTCGGCGTTGTACGTCGCCGGATGCGGGGCGAGGAGGGCGAGCTGGTTGCCACGTCCGGTCCTGACGAGCCCACCCTGGCCGAGGTGGCCAAGGCGGTCGGTCGCCTCGAGGAGCTCTTCACCGTCACCGTGTGGCGCTCGCTGGGTGGTGCGACGCGATCGGTCGATCAGGCCCCACCCCGGCCGCGATGACGCACCGATTCGGTGGTGGGCGGTATCTGCGGCGCGATCAGGCGCTCCTGGAGAAGGAAGGCGCCAATCTGTGACAGAAGTGAAGAAAGATGCAGGTGTGGTGCAACCGAATCCCACCCTTCTCGCGTCATAGTGGGTAGCGACCGGCGTCTGGTGGGTAACAGGGGACCGGTACCGCTTCACTCTCGGGAGACGGGGGCAAGGCCATGGACACACGGATGGACATCGTGCGCGATGGACCAACGCTGTTGTTGAGTGGAGACTTCGACGTGCGCAGCACGTGGGAGGTCCGCACCGCCATCTACGACCACCTCGAGCAGACCGCTGGCGACGCGGTGCTCGACCTCAGCGGCGTCGAGTCCGTCGACGTCACCGCCCTCAAGGTGCTTGCGGTCGCCACCCGGCGGGCGCACGCTCAAGGACAGCGGCTCTTGCTCCGCGGTTGCTGCCCCGCCGTACGTCGGATGCTCCACCTCTCGCGGCTCTACGCCCAGTTCGAACTCGAAGGCAGTCCGCTCAGCGCCTGAGGCCGAGGCCCTCCCGGGGAGGGTGAGCCGAGTCGGAGTGGGCTATTCCACAGCGGTCACGGTTACCAATTGGTAACCGAAGCCCTACTCTCGGCCTTATGACGGAAGCCACAGCGCAGACCTCCGAGAAGACCCGGCCTGCCAAGGACCGGCCGTGGGTGATGAGGACCTACGCCGGTCACTCGACGGCTGAGGCATCCAACGCGCTCTACCGCACCAACCTGGCCAAGGGACAGACCGGCCTTTCGGTGGCCTTCGACCTGCCCACTCAGACCGGCTACGACCCCGACAGCCCGCTCGCCCGCGGCGAGGTCGGCAAGGTGGGGGTGCCGGTCCAGCACCTCGGTGAGATGCGCAAGCTCTTCGACCAGATCCCGCTCACCGAGATGAACACCTCGATGACGATCAACGCGACCGCGATGTGGCTGCTGGCGATGTATCAGGTCGTGGCCGAGGAGCAGGCCGGGGTGCCGGAGGGCAAGGCCACGCCGGAGGAGGTCGCCGCTCGGCTAGCCGGGACGACCCAGAACGACATCATCAAGGAGTACCTCTCCCGGGGGACCTACGTCTTCCCCCCCGAGCACTCGCTGCGGCTGATCGGCGACATGATCGCCTACACCGTCCACAACATCCCCAAGTGGAACCCGATCAACATCTGCAGCTACCACCTCCAGGAGGCGGGGGCGACGCCGGTGCAGGAGATCGCCTACGCGATGTGCACCGCGATCGCCGTCCTCGACCAGGTGAGGGCCTCCGGGCAGGTCTCCGAGGAGGACTTCGGCAAGGTCGTCGGTCGGATCTCCTTCTTCGTCAACGCCGGGGTCAGGTTCGTCGAGGAGATGTGCAAGATGCGCGCCTTCGTCGAGCTCTGGGACGAGCTCACCCGCGAGCGCTATGGCGTCACCGACGAGAAGATGCGCCGCTTCCGGTACGGCGTCCAGGTCAACTCGCTCGGGCTGACCGAGGCCCAGCCGGAGAACAACGTCCAGCGGATCGTGCTGGAGATGTTGGCGGTGACGCTGTCGAAGAAGGCACGCGCGCGCGCCGTACAACTGCCCGCCTGGAACGAGGCGCTCGGCCTCCCGCGGCCCTGGGACCAGCAGTGGTCGCTGCGGTTCCAGCAGGTGCTCGCCTTCGAGTCCGACCTCTTGGAGTACGACGACCTCTTCGACGGCTCCCCGGTCGTGGAGGCGAAGGTGCGTGAACTGGTCGACGGCGCCAAGGCCGAGATCGACCGGGTGCAGGCGATGGGTGGAGCGATCGCTGCGGTTGACTCCGGCTACATGAAGCAGGAGCTGGTCTCCTCGCATGCCCGTCGCCGCGCCGCGATCGAGGACGGCGAGGAGATCATCGTCGGCGTCAACAAGTTCACCACCACGGAGCCCTCGCCGCTGACCGCCGATCTCGACGCCGCGATCATGGTGGCGGACCCGAAGGCTGAGGAGGCGGCGCTGGAGTCGCTGCGCGCCTGGAAGGCACAGCGCAATGAGACCGAGGTCGCCGAGGCGCTGGACGCGCTGGCGGCGGCGGCGAAGACCGACGACAACCTCATGTACGCCACTCTGGTCGCGGCCAGGGCCGGGGCGACCACGGGGGAGTGGGCGCAGACGCTCCGGGAGGTCTTCGGCGAGTTCCGGGCACCGACGGGGGTCTCGGGCGCCGTCGGCGCGGCGTCGTTGGTCGGGGAGGCCGGTACCGAGCTGGTCCAGGTCCGTGAGCAGGTCCGGCAGACGGGTGCTGAGCTGGTTGGCCACGGTGGCGAGCACGGCGGCCGGCTCCGGCTGCTCGTCGGCAAGCCCGGCCTCGACGGCCATTCCAACGGTGCCGAGCAGGTCGCGGTCCGTGCCCGCGACGCCGGTTTCGAGGTCGTCTACCAGGGCATCCGTTTGACCCCGGCGCAGATCGTCGCCGCAGCGGTCTCCGAGGACGTGCACTGCATCGGACTCTCGATCCTCTCCGGCTCGCACATGGAGCTCGTCCCCGCGGTCCTCGAGGGCCTGCGCGAGGCCGGGCTCGGCGACGTACCGGTGATTGTCGGCGGGATCATTCCGGACTCCGACGCCAAGGCGCTCACGGACCTGGGGGTCGCTGCGGTCTACACGCCGAAGGACTTCAGCCTGACCGAGATCATGGCCGACATCGTTCGAGTCATCCGCAGGGCGAACGGCCTCGGCTGAGCACCGCGAGCCCGTGGCCGAAGTCGTCGAGGGGCGGGGCCCGGGAGTCGTACCGGATGATGGACCGAGAGGTTAGGGAAGCCTCACCAACCTGTTAGAGTCCGCAGCGTGGGCAAGAAGAAGCTTCCGAAGACGGAGTGCTGCGTCTCCAAGAAGCGTTGCGGACGCTGCCCGATCCGGATGCTGAAGGAAGGCACCCTGCCCGACGGGTATACCGTCAAGAAGCGCAAGCTTGTCAGGCTGGACGGCCAGAAGGTCTCCAAGAAGCGGCTCGCCGCAGCCTGATCCCACCCTGTCCCGTCCAGATCAGGAGCGCGGTTGCCCGCCGATCGTTTCGTCAAGCAGCTCAACACGCAGATCACCAATGAGCTGGGTTCGTCCAACCAGTACCTCGCCTGCGCGGTCTACTACGACGCGCTCACGTTGCCGCAGATGGCGGCCTTCTTCTATCGGCAGGCCGCCGAGGAGCGTGACCACGCGCTGATGATGGTGCAGTACCTCCTCGACACCGACGCGCCGGTCGAGATCGGTGCCACCCAGGCGGCGGTGTCGAGCTTCACCGACGTCGTCGAGCCGGTCGCGCTTGCGCTCGAGGCCGAGAAGAAGGTCACCGGTCAGATCAACGAGCTCTACCGGACCGCCCGCGAGGAGGTGGACTTCGCTTCTGAGCAGTTCATGGGCTGGTTCATCAAGGAGCAGGTCGAGGAGATGGCTACTATGAACGACCTGCTGGCGGTCGTGACCCGCAATCGCGACGACGTCGAGCAGATCGAGGAGTACGTCGAGCGCAACCTCACCCCCGGCGAGACCGACCCCACCGCTCCGCCGGTTGCCGGGGCCTGACGACCAGTTCGTGAAGCCGACGGCCTGGCGCGACAGTCCGGTCACGGCGGCGCCGGAGGTGACCCTCAGGTGGGGCGGTGCGGCGGAGGTGGTCAGGCTGGTGAGCGCGGCAGCAGCCGGGTGAGCCCGGTGATGACGAGCATGACGGCGGCCAGCAGATAGGCCGTGCCGGCGAACCCGTCGCCGTCGCCCCAGGAGAGGTAGATCGAGCCGACGACCGCGGAGCCGAGGCCCAAGAAGGCCTGCTGGGCAGTGATCAAGAGCCCGCTGCCCAGACCGGCCATATGACCGTGGACCTGGCTCAACACGATCCCGAACAGCGGCGGCATCACCAGGCCGAGTCCGAGGCCGGCCACCAGCATCGGTACGAACTGGTCGCTGAGGGTGAATGCGCCGTCGGTGCGTCCGACCGTCCAGCCGACTGCCGCGTAGCCGACCACGGAGATGACCGAACCCCCCGTCAGTACCGCCGCGCCGAAGCGGGGGACCAGCCGTCCGGCCAGGAGTGAGGCGGCCAGGAAGGCGATCGACATCGGAAGCAGGCTGGCGCCGGCACGCAGCGGCGTCATGCCGGCCTGGGTGGCAGCCAGGGAGTAGATGAACATGAAGCCGCCGAAGGCCACGAAGAACGGCGCCGCGACGGCGAGCCCGACGACCATGCTGCGGAAGCGGAAGAGCATCGGCGGGACCAGCGGAAGCCCACCGCGCCGCTGCAGCCGCGCCTGCCAGAGGGCGAACGCCGCCGACACCGGGACGAAGGCCGCCAGGCAGATCCAGGTCCAGGCGGGCCAGCCGACGGCGCGGCCCTCGGTCAGCGGCAGGATCAACAGCGTCATCGCCGCGCCGAGCAGGGCGGCACCGACCAGATCGAGCGAGGAGCGGCTGGGCGCCTTGGTCTCGGGCAGGTAGCGGGCGATCGCCGCGAAGACGACGGCCGCGATCGGCGCGTTGATCCAGAAGATCGAGCGCCAGCCGAGGGCCGAGTCGGTCAGACACCCGCCGAGCAGGAAGGCCACGCTGGTGGCGATGCCGGCGGTCGCGCCGAACCAGGCGATCGCCCGGTTGCGGTGATGGCCGTCGGTGCTCGCGTGGATCGTGGCCAGGACCTGCGGTGTCACGAAGGCGGCGGCGATCCCCTGGGCGAAGCGGGCGCCCACGAGCTGGCCGGGGCTCTGCGCGACCGAGCACAACAGGCTGGTGACCGCGAAGAGCAGCAGGCCGATCATCAGGACGCGTTTGCGACCGAAGCTGTCGCCGAGCCGGCCGCCGATGACGACGAGTGAGGCGTAGACCACGCCGTACGCCGCCACCACGAGCTGCAGCATGCCGGCGGAGGCATCGAGCTCTCGGCCGATCACGCCGAGCGCGACGTTGACGCTGAAGAACGACATCACGGGCACCATCACCGCCAGGAGTGCGGCGGCGAGGGCGACCGGGTGCATCCGGCGGAGCTCGGCGGCGGTCGTGCCGCGATCGGGCGTGCCGGGGAGGGTGAGGTCGGTTGCCATGTCTACCAGGGTCGAGGCTCGTCGGTCCTGGTGGTGAGAGCCTGGTGATCCTGGTACTCGGAGTGACTGGATACTCCCTCCGGATCGCGCGACGATAGACCCATGACCTCCAGCGCCACGGCTCGGCGGACCGAACTGGCCGACTTCCTACGGACCCGCCGCGAGCGGATCACACCTGAGGACGTCGGTCTGCCGCGTGGTGGCCGGCGGCGTACCCCTGGGCTTCGGCGCGAGGAGGTCGCGCTGCTCGCCGGGGTAGGGGTCACCTGGTACACCTGGCTCGAGCAGGGCCGCGAGATCAACGCCTCGGTGCAGGTGCTGGAGGCTATCGCGCGCACCCTGAAGATGGACAACCAGGAGCGTTGGCACCTCTTCCAGCTCGCCGGCGTGACGATCGTGCCGCCGGTCAGCTCGTGCGCCGCAGTGACCGCTACCGGTCAAGAGATCCTCGACCAGCTCGATCCGTTCCCGGCGGTCGTGATGTCGCTGCGCTACGACATCCTCGCTTACAACCGCGCCTACAATCGGCTCGGCGGCGACCTTGACTCGATCGACCAGGGTGAGCGGAACCACGCCTGGTTGTTCTTCACCCATCCCTACTGGCAGGACCTGTGCCTGGGCGGTTCCCGGCCCGAGGCAGCGGCCCACCTGGTCGGCCAGCTCCGCTCCGGCATGACCCAGCACCTGGACGATCCCACCTGGACCGGGCTCGTCCAGCGTCTCCGAGAGGCCTCGGAGGAGTTCGAGGCGATCTGGCGGCGTCACGACGTGATCGACGCCGCGCTGCCGGCCAAGGACTTCAAGAGCCCGGTCGGCGACCTGCGTCTCTCCGCGAACCGCTTTGCGGTCGGGAACGACGCGTTCACTCGGATGGTCGTCTACGTGCCTCGCGACGAGGAGGCTCGCCGTCGGCTCGAGCAGTTGGTGGCCTACGACGACGCGCACCGGCTCCGCGCGGTCTGACTCCCGGGGCAGTGGTCAGGGCAGTGGTCGGCGACGGCTGGGCGTGGGCCGGTCGGTCGAGGGCGGCAGCTTCGAGCGGGTGATGGAGCGGGTGCCGACGACGGCAGCGGTGTTGAGCGGTCCGTAGATGTGCGGGAACGTCTCCTCGGTGCCCGGCCCGGGCCGCTCCTCGACCACCGGACTGTCGAGAAGGTCCGTGTCGATCTCGAGCAGGAGCAGGGGGACGTAGACCTCGGCGTAGTAGCGTCGCTTGACGGCACGCCATTGCTCCTCGCGAGCAGCGTGGATGTAGCCGACCTCCTGGAGAGACAGCCCGAGTGTCGAGGTCGTGTAGTGCCCGCTCGCCTGAGCCTGGGCCCAATCGGCAGCGGTGGCGATGTGGAAGATCCTCACTGCCGCCCCGGAAGCCGGCGCAGCACCTCGGTCAGGCTGGCACTGAGTCCGCCGAGTTGCCCGTCGATTCCGCCGAGTTGCCCGTCGATTCCGCCGAGTTGCCCGTCGATCGTGTCGAGTCGCGTGTCGATCGTGTCGAGTCGCCCGTCGACGCGATCGAGTTGCCCGTCGATGCGATCGAGACGCCCGTTGACGCGATCGAGTTGCCCGTCGAGCTCGCCGAAACGAGCGTCGTGGGCAGTGACGGTCTCTTTGATCTCAGCCAGCATGTCGTCGATCGTGAGGGTCTCACTGTCGTGCTGGCGAAACTTGTGCTCGATCTGGTCGGGAGTGAGTGGCATGCCGGGTCCTCGGTCGCGGGATGACGATCGGGCGAGACTAGGCATAGCCCGGGACGACCCGCCAGCCCCGATCACGAATCTGTGGAGAAGCGGCGCGATCGCGGCTCAGAAGAGTCGTTCGCTGGGGTCGTCGAGGCCGCGCAAGGCGTCGTAGTCCACCACCGCGCAGGTGATGCCGCGATCGGTGGCGAGTACCCGCGCCTGCGGCTTGATCTCCTGCGCCGCGAAGATGCCGCGTACGTCGCCCTGCGTGGTCAGCAGCGGATCGCGGTTGAGCAGCTCCAGGTAGCGGGTCAGCTGCTCCACACCGTCGATCTCGCCACGGCGCTTGATCTCGACGGCCACCGACCGGCCGGCGACGTCTCGGCACATCAGGTCGACGGGTCCGATCGCGGTGGGAAACTCGCGGCGTACCAGGGTGAGGCCAGGCGCCAGCATCGTGGGATGCTCGGCGAGGAGTTCTTGGAGGTGCTTCTCGACACCGTCCTTCTGCAGGCCCGGGTCGAGGCCGAGCTCGTGCGAGCTGTCGTGGTGGATCTCCTCGATGAGGATCCGCAGGGTGTCGTCGGTACGGCTGGTGACGGTCCATTCGATGCGACCGTCCTCGGCGGTTCCCTCCTTGAGGACGCAGGGCGGCGACATCCAGTTGAGCGGCTTGTAGGAACCGCCGTCGGAGTGGACGAGCACCGAGCCGTCGGCCTTGAGCATCAGCACACGCGTTGCCATCGGCAGATGGGCGGTGAGGCGTCCGGCGTAGTCGACCTGGCATGTTGCGACGACGAGTCTCACGGGCGAGGAATCTACCTGGGTACGCCGCGGACGACCGCTGCGGGGCGCGTCCGACTTGCTCGCGGGCCATCCGGTCCTGGCCGCGGCCCCCAACGTGATCGGCATCACAAGAACAGGGGGTTACCGAACGGTAACAAATGCGGCACGCTACCGGTCCATGACCGCTCTCACGAACGATCAGGATGCGACGACGATGGCCGCCGAGCAGATCACTCGGACGCTTCTGCATCCCTATCTCAACCACGCCGTCCGCATGCTCGAGGACGGTTATGCGACGGCGACCGACATCGACAACGCAATGCGTTTCGGCTGCGGCTACGCCAAGGGGCCGCTGGCGATGCTGGACGAGTGGGGCCCAGCGGCGGTGCGTGACGAGCTCGCCGGACGCTTCGCTGAGAGCGGCGACCGCCTGCACCAGCCGGCCGATCTGCTCGAGCGGGTGGCTGCAGAGGGTGGTGTCTTCGTGACTGGTGCTGCCGCAGGTGTCGCGGTGCCGGAGTTGCGCCGCCCGATCAGGAAGGTCGGCGTGGTCGGCACCGGCACGATGGCCGGCGGCATCGTGCAGGTCTTCGCCCAGGCCGGGTACGACGTGGTGTGCGTCGGTCGCTCGCGGGAGCGAGTCGAGGCCGTGGCCGCCGGGATCACGAAGAACCTGGATCGGGCGATCGCGAAGGGCCGCTCGGACGAGGCGACCCGGGCC
>Ga0164243_10004494_pt1 | contig 21841 bp, 22 predicted proteins | sample OricompcompostOP_FD_108781 | JGI IMG/M metagenome (GOLD analysis project Ga0164243, IMG submission 108781) | Organic Plus compost microbial communities from Emeryville, California, USA - Original compost - Organic plus compost (OP) | ecosystem: Engineered > Solid waste > Mixed feedstock >...
GATGGATCGAGGACTACAACGAAATCCATCCCCATTCCGCTCTCAAGATGGCTTCCCCTCGGCAGTTCATCAGGGCTAAAACAATCTAGCCGACGTGTCCGGTGAAATGGGGAGCACTCCAGAAGATTTCACCGGCCTTCGATCTAGTGATCAAATTGCTGCAATCATCGAACCCGCCGGGAGCGAGGCTTCATCGCAGGTGCAGCATGGTACATGCTTACCGATTACGAACATAGCTCAGGGAATAGAAATGTATCTACCATCGCATGAAACAATCAAAGCCTGGGGTGAATAGCGTCATGGGACAATGCAGTTCATGTTCTTCTGACGGCCTCAACAAAGGACGGTGAAGAATAAACCGGAAGGAAAGAACATGACAAATCATGTACCAAACAGAGGACTCGAATGGGCGAGTCTGACACTGGGTCTGGCCCTGGCTTATTGTATGTTTCCGTATATTGATCGACCGTTGGTTGCGTGGAATGCAGGCTTTGTGGGTACGATCATTATTTGTTGTTCGATTATGGCAATCTGCCATTATCGTAGCTGGACCGAATGGGTCAATTTTGTACTTGGCTGCTGGACAGTGATTTCACCTTATGCACTCGGTTTCGAGGCACTCCCCTCGGCTACTTTGGTTCATATAGCGCTCGGTATCTGCATCGCCGCGAATGCTGCTATTCAATTGATTTGCGAGCCAGGAACAAAGACCTCGGAGCAGCCACAAAACGAACCCTTTTGAAGAAAGGAAACCGGAAGGCAGCCAGGAGCTTGATTCAGTTCCAACATGACCGGATTGGGAGATTTTGTTGGATGCGCTGTGCGTTGCGTGTGGTCCTGCTGTAACGTTATTACCGCGATCGCACGCCATTGAGAAACAAAGTTACGGCGGAGGCCACCGTGGCCCGTGCCTCCCCTTCGGTGGGGGGAGGTCGTAATCCGAGCACAACCTGTAAATGAAGATTATCCCGGATCATTCCGACGAAATGCCCGGCAACAAGCAAAGGATCGTCTATCTGGATTTCTTTGCGGTCGGCTGCAGCCTGGAGAACTTTGGCGAGATGAGCCGTGGTGCGGCCCGGGCCCTTCTCATAAAACACGCGCGCAAGATCGGGAAACCGCCCGGCTTCAGTGATGATGATACGATAAATGCCCAGGACCGAAGGGCTCATGTAAACGTCCAGTAGGTGGTTACCAAAAGTCGTCAGCATATCGGGCAAGTCACTTTGGGTAGTGTAGTCCAGAGAGAGTGCAGAGATCGCGCGATCCGCATTATCGGCAACCAGAGCCAGGAACAATCCCTCCTTGCTGCCAAACTCACTATAGATCGTTCGCTTCGAGCCACCGGTACGCTCTATGATCGCATCGATGCTGGTGGTTGCGTAGCCTTGCTCGAAGAAAAGCTCCGCTGCAGCACGAAGAATAGTTTTCCGTCGAAGTTTTGTCCGTTCGCTTTTCGTATCGGTCACTTTATCGGCCTTCTTCAATAACTTCCGCTTGACTGGTAACCTACATTACCATAACCGTCAACGGTAACGACAATTACCAATTGGTGCACAAGATGATGACCTGGAAGAAGAAAAAAATCGTTGGTCTGGTGTTTTGTCTCAGCGCGATTGCAACCGCTGCGGGAGGCTGGGCGTGGGCGCGCTCGAGCGAGCGGACGACAACGGACAATGCCTATGTTCGCGGTAATACGACTGCAATCGCATCGAAGGTGACCGGATATGTCACCGTGGTTGATGTAGCCGACAACCAGACTGTACGAGCAAATGATGTTCTGTTCAGAATCGATGACAGGGATTTCCGCGCACGTCTGGCGCAGGCTGAAGCAAATGTGCAGGCGGCACAGGCAAATATCGAAAATGTTGAGGCGGAGATCCAGCTTCAGCATATTCTGGTCAAGCAGGCGACGGCACAGAAACGGGCAGCAGAGGCAGATCTTGCTCTCGCGGTCAAAGCGTCTCAGCGACAGCGTGAACTTGTTCGCACAAATTCGGTCAGCAGAGCTCAGGTCGATGAAAGTGACGCTGCGAGGTCAAAAGCAGAGGCTGGCTTATTAGGCGCTCAGGCCGCGCTGGAGGCACAAGAAACACGTATCAAGGTTCTCACCACACAAAAGGAAGCAGCCCTGGCTGCTGTGCTTCAAGCCAGGGCTGCGCGTGACCTGGCCCGAATTGATCTCGACAATACAGTCGTTCGTGCTCCCTTTGACGGCGTTATTGGTAACCGTCAGGTTCGCGTCGGACGCCTGGTTTCTGGAGCTTCACTGATCGATCTGGTCCCAATCAAGGACGTATGGATTGTCGCAAATTTCAAGGAAACACAGATTGAGAATATTCAACCCGGTCAGTCGGCCCAGGTAACGGTCGACGCCTATCCAGGAACAATTATCGAGGGAAAAGTTGAAAGCTTTGCACCGGGTAGCGGATCGGCCTTCAGTCTCCTGCCCGCTGATAATGCTACTGGCAATTTCGTCCGCGTCGTGCAACGTGTTCCAGTCAAGATCAAACTTGTTCAGAATCCACTTCCCGGCCGTCTGGTTCCTGGACTTTCCGCCCGGGTCAAGATCGATTTGGGGAGTGAGAATTGATGCTCTCTCCCCCAAGCGTCTCGAGCCAAACCAGGCAGAATACAGGATGCCTCCTCCTCGCGGGCATTGTGATTGCCACTTTGACTGAGGCGATTGCGGGTACCGCTTTGACGCTTGGCAAAGGTCATATAATCGGTGATGTATACGCTACTCCCGACGAATTCGCCTGGCTCGACATCGGATATACGACACTGAAGATGATCGCGTTCCTTATGGCATCTTGGATTGCGACGACCGTTAATTTGCGGATTATCGTTGTTGCGGCGACTGTGATGATAACATTGGCAAGTGCGGCCACTGCCTTGACGACCCGACTGGATTTGCTGATTGTTCTGCGCGCATTTCAGGGCTTTTCGGGAGGTCTCCTACTGGTAATCGGACAAACCGTTATCTTTCGAGACTTTTCGCCTTCTCGCCAGCCTGTTCTACAAGCCTTGTTTGCAACAGGGGCTGTGGTTGCACCGGCGACCCTCGTACCGGCACTGCAAGGATGGCTATTGGACAGCTATTCTTGGACGTGGATTTTTTTCTCAGTAGTTCCTATCGGATTGCTGGCAGCCGGGCTTGTTCTCCTATCAGAAGAAACCATCGGCACATATATTCCCTATAGGCGCTTTGACTGGAGTGGCCTTCTACTGGGATCAATCACGCTTTTCTGCCTCGTCTATGTGCTCAACCAAGGCGACCGCTGGAACTGGTTCGATGAAGGTCGCATCCGGTGGCTGACCGGAATAGGTGTGGTGACGCTTTGCCTGTTTATCAGTCACCAAGCGAGCCGGCCTGAGGATGAAGGACTGCTCGAGCTCAGTGTTTTCAGGTCCGTCGATTTTACGTTCGCATTCATAGTAAGTTTTGTAGCTGGTGCGGCATTGTTTGGAAGCACTTATTTGATTCCGAGTTTTGCAATATCGGTCCTGGCTTTCACGCCAACAGATACCGGTATGCTTTTGCTCGCCAGTAGCATTTTCTTTGTATTTTCGCTTTTCTTGTCTGCCTTCGTATTCCAGGGCCTGGGCGTCTCTCCAATTGCCACCGTACCCTTCGGGATCGCGATGATCATGATCGCTATGTGGCTCCTGTCAGGCTCTGCAGGCGACAGCGGAATGGACGACATGATGAACGCCGTTCTCCTGCGTGGCTTGAGCCTTGGCTTTCTATTTCTGTCTATTACCTTGATCGCATTCAGTAGGATGAGTGCACGTAGTCTCCCTACCGCAATCGGCATCTTCAATACTGGCCGCCAGTTTGGCGGTCTTCTGGGAATAGCTTGTCTTCAGTCTTTTATGACGCGGAATATCGCAGGCAATGTATCTGTGCTCGCCAGCCATATCACAGCTGGATATTCTGCTGTAGGCGATCGGTTAGGAACAAGTGTGGCAGTTCTCGAGGCCCGCGGGATGACTACGGCTGCTGCAAATCAGGCGTCCAAGGCGTTATTGAGCAAGGCTGTCGCGTACCAGTCTACGGTAATCGCTTTCGATACGGCATTTTTCACGATTGCATTGCTTTTCGTTTTTGCTGCGCCGACACTGATCGTTACCAAGATTATCTTGACGCGAATGGCGAGCGCCAAAAAGGGCTCGCATTCAACTTCTGTGGATTATCAAGACAAGGACATATCCACCGCTAACCCTGTCCAAGGTTACAAGAGCGCCACAAGCGTTGACAACTAGTGCGAGGGCAGGTTAAGCGCTCAATGAGCAAGCACGACCGCCACTATTCATAGCCCCGGCTGTTAACCGTTGTTACGTCTCAGGAGTAATTGTCAGTATTATCGCTGGCGCATGGTCGGTGCAGTAAATTACTGAAATTACCTTTGCTCTATTGCCAAAGCAATCTTGCGCTTGGAGCGCCAAGTCGTTGCATCGGGCTGGATCGCCAAGCGGATTCGATACCGGTAACCGATGCGCGGCTTGATAGTCGAATTTCTTGAATAGCTCGTGTCGCGCTATTCTATTCGTTCGTTGTAAGAGCCTGTTCCAAAAAGGGTTGAGCGATTTCAGGAGGTTATGATTCAATCGGATTTCTGACATACGATGGAGATCACGATGGCCTGGACTGAAACCGCTCGCCGACAGTATGAGCGTCGCAATTCGCGTTATGCAAGCGATTTAACGGATGCGGAATGGTCTGTGCTCGAACCGCTGATGCCTTTGCCACGACCTCTCGGTCGCCCTCGAAAGACAAACCTGCGAGAAGTGGTGAAGGCGCTTCTTTATATAGCTTCTTCGGGTGGTGCGTGGCGGCTTTTGCCTACTGAATTCCCACCATTCTCCACGGTGCAGAAATATTTCTACCGCTGGAAAGATGATGGCATGCTGCGGACCATCAACAACACGCTTGTGATGATTGCGCGTGAACAAGCTGACAAGCAGCCCAGCCCGACCGCTGGCGTGATCGATAGCCAGTCGGTGAAAACCACGGAAAGTGGCGGAATACGTGGCTTTGATGATGGGAAAAAGATCAACGGCCGCAAGCGTCATGTTGTGGTTGATACACTGGGTTTGATGGTTGGTCTCGTGATCCATTCGGCGGGCATTCAAGACAGAGATGGTGCGCCGGAAGTCTTGAAAACCATTCTCAAACGCTGACCATGGTTGCGGCATATCTTTGCTGACGGCGGATACGCAGGACCAAAGCTCAAAGGCAGGTTAGAAAAGGTCGGGAAATTTACACTGGAAATCGTCAAGCGGACTGATCACGCTGAAGGTTTTAAAGTTCTCCCGCGCTGATGGGTTGTCGAGCGCACATTTGCATGGCTGGGAAGATGCCGCAGACTGGCCAAAGACTTCGAGAGAACCATCGCTTCTTCCGAAGCGTGGATCTACATCGCAAATATCCGCTTCCTCACGCGAAGGATCGCAAGAGCCTGATATCGTTACGTTCATTATGATTCAGGCTCTAATATTCTCCAGGCAACCGGCTGGAACATAACTCCTATACCTAGGTGTGGCGAGTATTAGACATAAAGTGTGTAATCGAGACACTTCCGATCAATAGCCATTCGTCGCCGTTCTCGTACATCATGGCCATGCAAGCGATAAGCACTCGATCGCTTTCGGTGGAAGATCGCATGCATGTTGATGCAGAATTGCATTCGGCGGTCCTACGGCAAATTGCCATTGCAAGTGATCCTTGAACCGGCGAGATCATGAAACTGTTCCAACATGCAATGGCAAGTATGAGTGCACCTTTTCCAACAACGCCCGTCAAATGGGTGAAAACGGAGACACCTTATGAAACACGAAACCAACTTGAGCAAATCAGAACCCGACGAACTGGTGCCCTCCCGCTATGCATTGCGCATCGGTGAGATTGACGTTCTGGTCATCAGCGATGGTGTGTTGCCGCTTCCAACCGAAATGTTGGGGCACAACATTGACCCGGACGTACGAGCAGAATGGTTTGACGATATGTATCTGCCACCGGATTCGTTTGATTGGTCGCTGAACGTGGTCGTGGTGCGTAGCGGTGATCAGACGATCCTCGTCGACGCTGGATTGGGTCTCGATCCTGACCTCAACTTGCCGCGCGCGGGACAGTTGGTCAAGCGACTGGCCGGTGCCGGTATTGATCTTGCTTCGGTCACTGACGTGGTTCTCACCCATATGCATATGGATCATATCGGTGGTCTTCTTGTCGAGGGCGTAAAGGAAAGATTGCGTCCTGATCTGCGGATTCATGTGGCGGCCGCAGAAGTTGAGTTCTGGGAAGCACCGGATTTTACATACGCTCACATGCCCGATGGCTTTCCGGATGCGCTCAGGGCAACTGCCAAACGATTTGTCGAGCAGTATCGGGATCAACTGTGCCTGTTTGAAGAGCAATGCGAAGTGGCAGCGGGTGTGATGGCCTATCGCACTGGTGGACATACCCCAGGACACTGTGTGGTTCGTCTTGCATCGGGTGAAGATCGACTGACCTTTGCTGGCGATGCCATCTTTGCTGTCGGATTTGACCACCCAGACTGGTATAACGGTTTTGAACATGACCCCGAGGAAGCAGCCCGCGTTCGTGTACGTCTTTTAACCGAGCTCGCCGAAACCGGTGAACAACTGGTGGCGACCCATCTACCGTTTCCATCCGTGGGACGCGTTGCGGTCGACGGTGACGCTTATCGTTGGGTCCCCGTTTTCTGGGATTACTGATTGCTTTCATGATGAGGATTTTCCGGGCACACTCTCGCCAGTGTGCCCGGTATTTTTTATCGTGTCGGATATCAGCACATCTCGTGAAAGAAAATCTTCCTGGACACAACCAGCGACCTATCCAATGTATGGATAGGGGTTGCTCTGTGCTCAGTCGTTCAGGAGCCTGTTTGTCAAAGAACGGATGGTTTCCATTCATTCCAATATAGATAGCGACCGCCAAGCTTTCGACGAAGTCCCTGCTCCTCAGCTTCCGGGGAGGATCCGGATTTGATCTGTGCCTGATATGCTGTCTGCTTATCTTTTCAAACGGCAAAACGACTTTTATGACCGGAAGAGTACGTGGATTATCGGTCAGCTGGGTAAGGGGACAATGCCTGCCGGAGGCATTGAGAGATAAATTAATCAGACAGAACACCAGCGCTTACCGGATGGATTATCTGTACATCTTGAATGCCGACGCTGATGGGCTCTCAGCCGTGATACAACGGAATGCGGATCGCTGCGCGGGAGGGACGCAGCGATCCGCCAATTGAGCGACAAACGTGGGAGGATATACGTTCCAGGCCCGACAGATAGTGTCAGGTAGTCGCTCAGACTGACGGCTGGGTGACCTGAACCGCGCGAGCGGCGATTTGCAGGCGGTTCCACAGATTGATAGCACCAACCATCACCGTCAGATTGACAATTTCGTAATCCTTCAATTGCGTTTTGATCAGTTCTTGATCGCCTCGCAGTTCTTCACGTTTTTCACCATTGATGAGTGCTTCGGTCAATGCGAGGGCTGCTCGCTCCTTGACACTATAGAGAATTGATTTTCGCCAAGCGCTGACCATGAATAAACGCATCTCTGCTTCACCATTCGCGCGGGCTTCCACCACACTCGTTTTCACGCAGGATGCGCAGCCACTCATCTGTGAGACCCGCAACCGCACCAATCCGCTCAACGGATGCTGCCACACACTCACATTGATCATTCTTTCAACCACCAGCAGACCTTTAATCGCTTCTGGCCTGGTAGTGTATGAGGGAATAGGCGACATCGTATTTGCCTCCCTTTCTGGCTGAAGATGGCCTACTATGTTCAAAACCGGCATTCAGTTCCATTGTGCTGGGTAACGGGAACAGCAATACTTTGGTGCAATCACATGTGTACGGACGGTGGGTGTAACCTTTCTAAAAGCCAGATATGAATACTGATTTTGTTAAGTAGAAACGACTGCGTTTTAACGGATTTAGCGTATTAATTGAAACCGTTCCCAAAATGCAGTACGGCATAATCGCACCGTGCATATGATCGAGACTACGAAGATAATAAATATAGGGTTCTCGACCACCCAGCTTTCCTGATGCGATCATCAAACAGGGATAACCGCGACGGAATGATTTTGCGGCTCACCTCGTCCGGTTCTACAGCTTCAATCAGAAATCTGGTCATTTCCATTTCCAGGGACAACTCCAGTGGCGCTCGGCATTACTTGTTGTCGAAGCTGGAAGGGACGTGAATGTGTCAAACGAAACTGGTTTGGATCTACCAGTAATGAAGCTATTTCTAACAGCGCATCAGTTGCGGTAGGTCCGATCGTTCTTCAAGAAATGGGGGCGCTAGTTGCTTAGCCTTATTGATAAAAATTAGGATCGGCAATGCCGATCCTCAGTCTAACCATATTTTGTTGTTTTATCATTGGCCCCACAGCAACCGACCTGGTTCCTGGGTGGAGCTGATTGGTTTGTATACGGTTTTGGGAGCATCTGGGCCGTGGCCAGCACGCACCTGCTTTACAGATGACGTTGGACGGCTATCGGTTCTCGTTGATGGATATTGCCAATCCGATCCGATATGGTCACTTTGGGCAAGGACACTTCCACTCGAAAGAAGAAGTGCTGCAGCGGTTAGAATTATCGCTTTCATTGTGGTTCTCCAATGTTTCCGTTGTGCGATCTGCACAATTCGACGGTAGGAGCTTATTAATCACTTGACGATCATCTAATCGAAAGGGTTGATCTATCATGATGCATAGTAACCAATCGGCGATTGAATAGCCGAGACAGTTCGTTACGGCATTAATCCATATGGTGTATGGTATTATCAAGGCTCGAAGCCGTACCGGATCTCTTGGAGTGGCCACAATTAATCGGATGATCATCGCAACGATGTGCTGAACCTAGACCTTGGTACAATCGGACAGATCCTACTGTTCGATAGGAGATGCTGGGAAGATGGAACATAGTTGACAACAACTTGTAAGAAGAAGTTGTTGGAGAAAGAGATGAAGAAACTGACAAAAATCCTGACCTTTGCAGTAATGTTTTTTTCTGGAACTATTGCACAGCCAGCGTTTGCCCAATCCAAACCCACCATAGTTCTTGTTCATGGTGCCTTTGCAGAGTCCTCGAGCTGGAACGAAGTTATCTCTCGGCTCAAGCGCGACGGTTATAAGGCGATAGCTGCCGCAAATCCGCTTCGGGGCGTCATGGCAGATGCGGCAACTGTCTCCGCTGTTATTCGATCAATATCGGGGCCGGTTGTCCTCGTCGGACATTCCTATGGTGGTCCCGTTATCACAGAAGCCGCTAACGGTAATCCCAACGTGACTGCGCTCGTCTATGTTTCTGCGTTCTCACCAGATCGAGGTGAAACGAGCCTTGGCCTTTCAAAAAAGTTTCCCGGCAGTACATTAGCGGATGCGATTTTTTCAGTAGAGCAGGAGCGGGGTGAACGTGATCTCTTCATTCGGTCGGACCGTTTCCATGATCAGTTTGCAGCGGATCTATCCGAAGATCGGTCCGTTTTGATGGCGGCCACCCAACGTCCGGTCGCACAAGCGGCACTGGAGGAGAAATCTGGTTTCCCCTCGTGGAAGAGTTTGCCGTCCTATTCGATCTATGGAACGCAGGATCGAAACATACCGCCGGCCGCAATGGAATTCATGGCCAAACGTGCGGGCACAGTAAAAACTGTTGTCGTAGATGGAGCTTCCCACGTGGTAATGATCTCGCATCCGGAAGAAGTCGCTGCGCTGATAGAGGAAGCAGCTTCCGTACATTAGGCGCTCGGGCAACTACCGCCGTAAATAAATCTCCTACAAGGAACTATGACCCTGGGACACGTTTGGCAGGCGGGGCCGGTTTGCGTGTCACTCCATTTCTTGCAGACATGACAGGAGCCCACGATGATCAAGACGTTTATCCGCATTGCGTTGTCAACCACTATTCCGATTTCGACGGGGTTTGCCCATGAACAGGCCAGTGAAACATCCACAGTAACGGTCATTTACGACCAGGTGCTTCCGAATGTGCCGGGAAAGAGCATGAAGGGCGTGCTCGTGGAATATGAACCGGGCGGTACTTCGCCTGCTCATACCCATCCTGCTTCTGCCTTCATTTACGCGACGGTTCTGGAAGGAGCTATCCGTAGCCAGGTCAATGATGGTCCGGTTATTACCTATCACGCAGGTCAGAGTTTCTCGGAATTTCCGGGTGATCGACACAATGTTAGTGAAAACGTTAGTCCGACCAGGCGTGCCCGCCTTTTGGCGATCTTCATCGTTGACACTGATGAAACCAACCTCACTACCAATGATTAGCGACTCTGACCTTAAGAGGAGGAGGAAGAATATGTATATCCCAGCAAAATCTTTCATGACGTCATCCAGGCAGCAGATGAAGGAGAGCGAGCAGTCCTCCCGTCCCGGGGAAACTCGCTCCCGAATTCATTCGTCCTGCAGGGAAGATGGTGTCATTGAAACGGCTCAAGAACGAACGGGTTGCCCACGCGGACTTAATCCAAGCTGCCCGTTCGCCTTGACTTGCAAGTCGGAAGGCCAAGTTTGCACTACCAAGACAAGGCGCTCCTTTGTATTTTGACCTCTTGCATTTTGATGTGTCAGGTTCTGGTTTCGATCGCAGGTTGCCAAACCGAATTGAAGAGGACGAAGAAGCACTTTCCCTCTTGGGGGCTATGTCAAAAAGGCAATGTTGCCCCGAGCTGGTACCAAGCCTTGTTATCGAAGATCTTGCCTGGTGTTCCAGGCGCTGCCTTAGTAGAAGTATCCGGTCAGCCTCACGCTTTCGGCCCACAATGCCTCTGCGATATCGGGATCGATTGCAAAAGGTCGAACGCCAAAACGCTCTTGTCTTTCTACCCGTGCGATATCGCAATTTTCGCAATAAACCCCGCCAATACCCGCCAACTCGGGCGCGGTAGCGCACCAGATTGTCGTGGCAGCGCCTTGCTGTGGTGTCTTCATATCGCGATCCGGATCTATGACTGGTTGTCCGTTATTATCGATTGCGCCGAAGGAGTCGATTTCCTCCCGACTGAGGTGACGCGCTAATGGACCGAGTATCGAGCCGGGATGTACCGAAAATGCCCTCACACCATGATTGATACCACGTGCATCAACTGCAACGGCGAAGAGCGCATTGGCTGTCTTGGCTTGACCGTAGGCGAGCCATTTGTCGTAGGGGCGTTGCACGAAATCAAGATCTTCGAGCGCAAGTCCGCCCAACTGATGTCCCCGTGAGGACAGTACGATGACGCGCGCATTTTTGGCCGCGCAAAGAGCAGGCCACAAGGCCGCGGTCAGGCGAAAGTGACCAAGATGATTAGTCGCAAACTGGCCTTCATGGCCTTCTGCATCGCGAAACAGAGGAGTGGCCATCACTCCCGCGCTGAGGATCAGAATGTCCAGGGAGCCATGCTCAATGACAAACTTATCCGCAAAGCTGCGAACAGAGGCGGGGTCAAGGAGATCCATCGTGAATAGTTCAACATTTGGAATATTGCATAGCATCTTGCCGGCGGTGCCAATGTCGCGCACCGGAACGATCACACGGGCCCCTCTCCATGCCAGAATACGCACCGTTTCAAGGCCGAGATTTGACGCGCCGCCTGTCACAACGGCAGTCTTACCTGTGAGGTCGATATCGCGAATAACCTCTTGGGCAGTAGTACATGGGCCGAATGGGGTGCCGAGCGGCGTTTGACCGTGCTGCATATTCTTCTCCTGATTGTGCCTTGAAAAGGTAGAAATCGATAACAGGAAAATCTATAGTCAAATGGCTTGTTTAATGTAGATATTGACCGGTTGTGATGTTCAACGATCCCCTTTCCCAGCTGCTGAATTTGATTGAAGCCAGCGCGACTATGTCCGTCGGACTTGAGGCTTGCGGGCGTTGGGCAATCGACGTGCCTCCTGTAAGTGCCTTGAAATGCAACATCATCAGGCAAGGTAGTTGTTTTCTGGAAGTGCAAGGTGAGCGATTGATGCTTGCTGCAGGAGACTGTTTCCTTATCGGCCCGGATATCCCCTTTGTCATCGGGAGTGATCTGAATTGTTCGCCCATTCCAGCGGCTGACGTCTTTTCGCAGAAAGCCTACAAGAACCATGCAAAGCTGGACGGTGGCGCGGGGCCGGGGTTCCTTTGCCATAGTGGTCGCATGGATCTGCCTTTAAACAGCGAACTTCTGCGAGAAATCTTACCATCGATCGTCGTGATTCGAGCGGAAAGCATTGTAGCGGAACGTCTTCACTGGCTCACCAACAGACTGGAAGAAGAGCTCGCCGGCGATGTTCCCGGTGGTGCAGCGATGGCTATTCCGATCATGCAGATGATTTTTATTGAACTGATACGTAGTCTGCCCGTTATGACTGATCGCAGTTGGCTCTCTGCCCTCTCAGATCCCAGAATTGGCGGTGCATTGATGGCGATCCATCGGGACCCAGGGCACAATTGGCGGCTGGATGAACTTGCAGGCATCAGCCATCTTTCACGGTCCCAGTTCTCGGCACGGTTCCGTGCCGCTGTCGGAAATAGTCCGATGGAGTATATTTTGCGCTGGCGTATGATGCAGGCGCACAAACTGCTGGCGCGACCGAATATGACAATTGCGTCTGTGGCTGCCCAACTGGGGTACGGCTCTGAAAGCGCCTTTATTTATGCTTTTCGTCGCATCCTTGGTACGACGCCACGCCGAATGCAGCAACAAATACGCTCTTCCGAGAATCCAGAAAAAGACAACAAATACAAAAAGTTGTAATAAATATACTAGCGTTACCGAATAGAATAAACACTCCATCGGAGCTCACTAGCCGGTCGATCGGCGATAAGGAGATTGCCTTACCAATGTTTGGCAACCCTTAACCCGTCGGGTCAGTTCCATCAAAAATAAGTCAAGCTCCTATAGATTTCCATAGCATGCAGATCGAGAGAGTTCAGGTTAAACTGAGCATGATGATCATCGGTGAATGCTGAAAAGGCTGCGGCAAATGACGTTTACTTCTATATCGGATGAAGACGATCATATTTACGCTATTGAAGCTGCGCAAATTGTTGAACGTGTGGTGGGGATCGCCTGGGCGACCGATAAAGATGGCGCGGTTATTTATCTGACCGAAGAGCTGCTTTCCCTTGTCCAGTCTTCATTGGAGCAATCCAATAAACCGATTGGTAGGGCTTTATATGGCTGGTCAAAACTTATCCATCCCGATGACCTTGATGGTTTTGCGGCAATATGGCTCAGGTCATTGCGTACCGGTGAAAAATATAGTTACGAACATCGGCTTTTAAGTTCGAGCGGCGCTTATCGATGGTGTCGCAGTTCCGGACAAGCTTTGCGGGATAAGCAGGGTAAAATCCGTGGCTGGTATGGAACCATAATCAATGCCGATGTCCCATCAATTGACAGCGAGCGCTTCAACCTTGTAACGAACTTGGCGTTGGACAGAAAAGCGCGTTCCGATCAACCAGAAACACTTGATCTTACCCATCCGGACGACAGGATATCCGCATCCCATGCCGCCGCTCGTGCATTCTGGACCGGTGTTCCGCAAATCACCCGACACCGCCAACGCCAGGCCGATGGGACGTATCGCAGGATCGAGACCCGGTCGGAGCCAAGCTATAGCGTCAGCGTGGATATCGGAGACCTGGTCACCGAGCAAGACCCTCCTAAACAAACAGCGGCCGAGTTGCTTGGAAATGATGAGACAGAGCCGATGCGTTCGGCCAAGGTTGTGGAGAGCATTTTCGGCAATGGTTGGGCGTTTGACGCAGCAGGAAGATGGATATTCCTCCATCCATTCGCACAGAGTTCTCTCGGTGTCACCCTGGATTATCTTAATGCTGCTGTAGATGAAGGCCATACTGCGTGGAAACGAGTACTACATCCTGATGATTATGAAGAAGTTGCGGAAAAATGGCGTCACTGCCTGGCGACCGGAGATGACTTTAACGTAGAATTCCGCTTTCGACGGGCCAACGATGTGTATGTCTGGGCAAGAACCGCCGCCAGGCCCGTACGCGACGGCAATGGGCAAATCTCAGGCTGGTACGGTATTGCACTCGATAATGATCTATATAAGAAAACCGTAACTGCGTTACGCGAGCGGGAACAAAGCCTGCAACAGCTGATAGACACAGTCCCTGCACTCGTCTGGACGATTTCGGAAAAGGGGTCGCCAACTTATGTCAACAAGCGGTTTACCGAAGTAACAGGCGCGACGCTCGAGGATATCACCGCAGTCGACAAGTCTCCCAATCTCAGTGTCATCCATCCAGATGATATTCACAAGGCAAGAGATGCCATTCATCGTTCCCTGACGACGCATGAACCGTATGTTCAAAGATACCGACAGTTGCGTTCTGACGGCAATTATCGCTGGACCGAAACCCGCGCCGAACCGTTGCGAGACGAAACCGGCGCGATCGTCCAGTGGTATGGTGTCTGCGTCGATATCGACGATCTGGTAACTGCCCAAAAATCCCTGTCTGATCGGGAGCGCGAGCTTTCAATGCTCGTCGATATGGTGCCGAGCTTTATCTGGCGCCTTACCCCGGAAGGAGAGCCGAATTACTTCAACAGGCGTTTGATTGATTTCTTCGGTATGGATGTGGAGGACGCGGAAAAGATGGGGCCAAAACGTCTGGCAGCCATCATGGAAAGCACGACACACCCCGATGACGTGGGGCGGGTATCCCAGGCGCTCAACCACAGCATTGCCACTGGCGAACGCTTTTCGATGAGATACCGACTTCGCCGGGCTGACGGCGTATATCGCTGGGTGGCCGGACAGGCAGATCCACTGCGAGACGATGATGGACGCATAATCCAATGGTATGGTCTATCTACCGACATTGATGATCAGGTTAAAGCCGAGGACGCCCTCAGACACAGCGAGCGCCGTTATCGCGATCTTTTTCAGTACATGCCGATCGGCCTCACCCAGGTCGACGCCAAAAAACTTGTTCTTCTGTTCAATGAATTGCGGGCGCAAGGGGTGAACGACTTGCGCGACTATATAGACGAGCATCCAGAATTTCTAACACGGGCTGTCGAGGCTCTGGAAGTCGAAGAGGTTAATCAGCATATTCTCGAAATGTTTGGGGCCCAAAATGCCGATGAAATGCGTGGTTCCGCCACCCGTTATTGGCAGCCCGACATGGACACGATTCGCCGTTCGATAGAGGCGCGCTATCGTGGAGAAGAGGTTTTTCAGGAAGAAACAAAAGTAATGCGCCTGGACGGTCGCGTCATCGATGTCCTCTTTACGACTGCACGACCTGATGCAGTGGCTGATAAAAGTCTGGTTGGATTCATCGATATAACCCAGAGGAAGCGCGCGGAGGAAGCATTACGGGAAAGGGAACGGTCACTTTGGCGTCTGGTGGAAGCCTTACCCGTCATGATCGACTGCGCTGATCCGAACGGCGAACCGGTCTATCGGAGCGACCGATTGAGCCAATTTCTCGGCTATGGTCTCGACAGGCTCGACGAAGACGGCAAGCTCAATGCAACGCTTGATGCAGGAGTGCATCCTGACGATCTGGCTGGAGTGAAAGAACAATACGCACATTCACTCGCTACAGGGGAGCCATATGCACGTAGACATCGTTTACGGCGTTTCGATGGGCAATATCGCTGGGTTGAGACACGGGCAGAAGCAATGCGCGACGGACAGGGTAATATCGTTCAGTGGAACGTTATATGTCTGGATATTGATCGCGAAGTCCGAGCGCAGGATGAACTTCGTCTCACACATGAGAAATTAGCTCGAGCGAGCCAGGCCTCAAGCCTTGCAGAGCTCTCGGCGTCGATCGCACACGAGGTCAACCAGCCTTTGGCGGCTATTGTAGCCAATTCCCATGCCTGTCGGCGCTGGCTCACCGCCGAACCGCCAAACACCGAACGAGCCCTTAAGACTGTTGAACGCATCACACGGGATGCCACATCTGCCGCCGACGTTGTCGGTCGAATTCGAGCTCTATTCAGGCAGTCGGCTGACGCAAAAAAGAAAATCACGCTGAACGACGTCATCGCGGAGGTGCGCGGGCTCATGACGGAGGAGCTGCTGCGCTGGCGTGTCCGCACCCTCGTCGAAATAGAGGCAGATTTACCGTATGTGATGGCGGATAGGGTCCAGATCCAGCAAGTCCTTTTGAATCTCATTCGAAATGCCATTGAAGCGATGGAAGCCATCACACGTGATCGCCACTTGACGATAAGGGTGGTTCGCGACGGAGGTTTCATTCAGACAAAGATCAGCGACCAGGGCGTGGGAATTACATCCCCGGAAAGAATATTCGAACCGTTTATTACGACGAAAGAACAGGGAATGGGCATGGGACTCGCGATTTCCCGTTCGATTGTCGAGGCACATGGTGGTTGCCTGTGGGCGGAAAAGAATGAGCCGTACGGAACGGCGCTAATTTTTACTCTCCCCGTGGAGGCGAAGGCGACAAGTGATGAGCATTAGCCAGTTGGTATTCATTGTAGACGACGACGAGCGCATCCGCGAAGCCCTGGAGGAACTTTTGGCTTCGTATGGCATGCGCACTATGTCATTTGGATCGGCAAGAGATTACGTCAATGCTCACAAGCCTGATGTTCCGTCTTGCCTCGTGCTCGATGTCGAACTTCCCGATATTAACGGTCTGGAACTGCAGAAACAGATTTCGGTGCAGGAACATCCGCCCATCGTCTTCATCACTGGACATGGCGATATTCCCAGTTCTGTTCGCGCAATGAAGCGGGGCGCTGTCGATTTTCTGACCAAGCCCTTCAGTGACGCAAAACTCCTTGCGGCAATCAATGCGGCAATCGAACAAGATCAACAGCTACGCAATAGTCGGGCGGAAATCGAATTGCTGAGACAGCGCTATGGAGAACTCACATCCCGAGAACGAGAGGTGATGCCGTTAGTCGTGAGCGGTCTCCTCAATAAGCAGGCAGCTGCCGAACTCGGCATAAGCGAAGTGACGTTGCAACTCCACAGAAGGAATGTCATGCAAAAAATGGCGGCAGCGTCGCTCCCTGATCTCGTACGCATCGCGGAGAGGTTGAAAATACCGATCACCCACTCGCGCAGATCAAAAGGGGAGGAACTATGATCGAGAGCAAGCTCGTAATTGCAGTTGTTGACGACGATTCACGGTTACTGGAATCAATGGAAGATCTGTTGGAGTCGACAGGGTACATGGCTCGCTGTTTTTCTTCTCCCGTCTCACTGTTAACGCGGGGGCTTGGAGGCATAGACCTCGTTATAACGGACATCGGCATGCCGGACATCAATGGCTTCGAATTGCGAGAAATAGTTCAGGAGGTTCGTCCTGATATTCCTGTATTTCTCATTACAGGAAGGCACGAAATAGCGGACCAGGAGCGAGCTCAGGGAATAACAGGTTTCTTCAGGAAGCCGTTCGATGGACAGGCATTGCTTGCAGCAATTGGTGAAGCATTAGACAAGCGTCGAATGGAGGGTGGACATGAGAACTGAACAGCAGTCACACAATTTGAAACCAGGGCAATCGTCAAAACGCGCAACGGATGCGGAGCAGCCATTCGTTGTGATCGTAGATGACGATGAGGCCATACGAGAGGCACTCTTCGAGTTGATCTTATCGGCAGGGCTCAGGCCCATAGCTTTTGCCTCTACACGCGAGTTGATTGGAACAGACCTGCTGGAAGCACCGGGTTGTCTAATCCTTGATGTGCGCATGCCGGGCACAAGTGGGTTGGATTTACAGCGGCAATTGGCACAAAGCGGCAATCCCAAACCGATCATTTTCCTGACTGGTCATGGTGATATTCCGATGACTGTCGAGGCAATGAAAGCTGGCGCAGTCGATTTCCTGACCAAGCCGGTGCGAGATCAAACATTGCTTGATGCGGTTACGTCAGCAATAGAAATGGATGCGCAGCGACGTTCCCACGCAGTCATCGTCAAACGCAATATCGAGCATCATGAGACATTGACCCCCAGAGAGCGAGAGGTCTTGCGAGAAGTGGCACGCGGGCGACTTAACAAGCAGATTGCTTTTGACCTGGGGATCAGTGAGGTAACTGTCAAGCTTCATCGGGGAAATGTCATGCGGAAGATGGAGGCATCTTCCATAGGGGAGTTGATCAGGATTTGGGAAACACTGCCATCGCAGATTCAGAATGCATGATACAAACCCTGCTGGAGATTGATCGTTTCAATTGGCGGAGTTCGGAAAAAAGAGCGCGACATCAATCCAAGGCTGGTTTGATGAAGAATCTGTCCTGATTGTCTGAAAACCTAAATATGGCCTCACGATGAAGCCAATGATTTTGCTCGGCTTTCGACCATATCGCAAAGAACGCGCACACGCATGGGAACCAGGCGCTTATAGGCATGCACAGCGTGAAACGGCATAGACGGAAGTGGTAGCATTTTCGAAATTTCGACCAGAGTTCCTTTTTCGAGGTCGTCCTTAACCACACAACGCATCACAACAGCTGCACCGAGACCATGTCTGGCAGCGGCTTTCAATGCCTGGCCTGAATCGCAATCGACACGTCCTTGTGGGACGAAGTGAGTACCATCATCCAGCTTTACGTCGTTCGGGTATCCATTGCCCATATACCTTGCAAAGGGCAACCTGGCGGCTTCCTTTATCGTGCCAGGCAAACCATGATTGTTCGCAAAATCCGGAGAACCGACCATAATCATTTCAAAATCGGCCAGTCGGCGAATGATCAAATCACCATTCTCGATTGCTCCAACTCGAAATGCCACGTCATAGTCTTCGCGAATAATATCGACGTGACGATCGGTCAGGCCGATTTCAAGATGAATTCCCGGGTAACGCTTAGCAAAGCCGGACAATATGGTGTCAAGGAACAGCGGGGCAAGTTCGCTAGACATGGAGAAGCGGACACGACCTGATATCTCCTTGCGTGCATTGATTTCATCATCGGCAATATCGAGTTCGCGAAGCAGGGGAGACAGGCGCTCGAATAGCAAATGCCCGTCTGCGGTCAGTACGAGAGCACGCGTCGATCTTAGAAAGAGACGCGCTTCGATGAGCCTTTCAAGTCGTCCGACACTTCTGGAAACAACTGAAGGAGATGTCTTGAGCAGCCGAGCTGCTGCACTGAAGGAACCTGCTTCCACAGTGCGCACAAATGCCAGAAGGCCTGCGGTTTCATTCAAAAGGTTTGGCATTCGAACTCCGGAAGCAAAAGTGAAATACCCAGCCAAGGGCTAATGGAACACAGATCAGATCCATATTTTACCTTTAGATCAATATGGAGAAAGTATATGGGTCTTCTCAAAGACAAGGTGGCCGTCATCACAGGCGGCAACAGTGGTATCGGTAAAGCAACTGCTAAACTATTCGTGGAGAACGGAGCACAGGTCGTCATAACTGCTCGCCGACAGGACGCTTTAAACGCAGCACTGAAAGACATCGGCGGGAATGCCATTGGCATTTGCGGCGATGTCTCCGATCTTTCCCACCATAAACGGGTGGCAGATGAGATCTCCGATCGCTTCGGCGCTTTCGATATCTATTTTGCAAATGCCGGTGTCATTGACCTTAAAGCGTCTGAGGCAGTAACTGAAGATATTTATGATCGACATTTCAACATCAATACAAAAGGTGTCTTCTTCGGTGTCCAGACACTATCGCCACTCATAAATGACGATGGCACTATTATTGTCACCAGTTCTCTGGCGGCAACCAAGGTCCTTCCTGATCATACAGTCTATGCCGGTTCGAAGGCGGCTGCGGTGGCATTTGTGAAGAATTGGGCTCTCGAATTCAAGCACAGGCGTATCAGGGCAAATGTTATCAGCCCAGGACCCACAGATACTGAAATCCTGGGCAAACTAGGAATCTCAGATGTCGAACGCGAACCGTTTCTCAAATTGATGGCCGAAACCATTCCCGCAGGCAGACTGGGAACAACTGATGAACTGGCACGAGCCGCTCTGTTCCTGGCTTCACAGGCGAGCGGCTTCATCAATGGCATTGATCTCCACGTCGATGGCGGAATGTCGCTTGTTTGAAGGATCTGGCTTTATGACACAGAATAATTCTGAAATTGCTGCTTTTGTTGAGAAACTGGCAGAAGTGGGCAGCCATTATCGCATGGACGAAATGGAAGAGTTGTATTCGGAAGATCTGGCTTTCCTGGTGTTGACGCCAGATGGCGAAATCTCCCGCTTTTCGAAAGCGGGAATATTCGAGGAGTTCCGGTCACGACGAGACGCAGGGGAACTTCCTCTTCTTACCACAAAACGATTTCTTCATATTGAAGCGCAGGGAGATGAAGCCACTGTCATTCTCTTTCGCCAGATGAGTGAGAAAGCGACCCCTGCATTTTATGAACTACGCCTTAGAAAGCAGGAGGGCAACTGGAAGGTTTGCGGTGAAACAGTATTGCCGTGGCCTGACCTTTCTCAAGCTGGCAGCTTTCTTCCTCCGCGAGAAAAGCAGTTACCAGATCAGACCGGAACTTGCGTGGAAGTGTTAGCTCTCAAGCGGGAATAGTCGTGCTTGAACGACCGTAGATATATGAAACCTCGGTGGCGAACAGTTGCCACCGGGATCATTCGAATCCTGTCAACAAGCATAGATTGCTCAGTAAATTGAACTCTGCAAAACTTCATCAGTCTTCATATGCGGGTCAGACGTTGTTCTCGTAACAAATTTCTCTCTGACACGTTTGCAAGTTGAATTTTTCAAAGGTGATCATTGTGACTGGGATGCAAAAAGCTGAAGCATTGAATGGTGTACGTTTCCAGAGGCGGGTCTGGAACTGGGTGATTGAGTGTTTCGGTAGAGATCTGGCGAACAATAGAGCGGAAAGAAATCGGCGGTTTCTCGAAGAAACTGTGGAACTGGCCCAGTCTCTGGGGTGTGATAAGGCTACCATACTTCAAATCGTTGAATATGTTTACGCTCGGGACCCTGGTATTCCTGAACAGGAAGTCGGCGGCGTTATGGTAACTTTTGCAGCGTTATGCGAGGCAAACAACATCGAAATGGCTGCTGCCGGACGAAACGAACTCTCGCGCATATCGTCAGTCGAGGTGATGAGAAAAATCCGAGCGAAGCATTCTTTGAAACCGAAACTTTGAGCCAACGCTGAGATCAGGGATATGCCCCACCCCGTAAGCTGGATGTGAGCGCTGTTCTCGACGACCCTGCACCAATACTTTGGGCGTAAGTGGCCCAGTATGATGCACAGGATGTTCCATGCCATCAGCCAATCGACCCTATGTTGTCTCCCGCGATATTTTTGAAAGCAACTTGGTAAAGCAGTTTGAAAGCAGAGATCGCGATTGCGGCTTCAGCAGACAGTATCAAGTTGGCATATCGGGATCTCTTGATGAACGCACGAGATCACGCATCAATCGGATGGGTTACACCGTGTTCACCGTCTCGATACTGGAAACTAGCCAGCACGTCCGAAACTCAGACGAATGTCCAGGCCGAAATGCCCACCATTACCGGCATCTCGTAAACAGGAGAAATCATCATGTCCAAGCATATCCTCATTGTTGGCGCCGGTTTTGCCGGTGTTATGGCAGCATTGGCTGCCTCTCGGCTGAGGCACGAAAAGAGTGTGTCAGCTGAGGATTTGAAAATCACCGTCGTGTCCCCTGAACCTGAGCTGGTCATCCGCCCGAGACTCTATGAACCCGAGCCCGATAAGATGACAGCTCCTCTTGGGGATCTCTTCTCCGCTACTGAGATCAATTTCATTGCTGGTACAGTAGAAAAGATCGACGTTGCTGGTAGCCAAGTTGCGATCATAGATGGCAACGGTCGAAGCGTCCTACAATCC